>Ga0302326_10002991_pt1 | contig 40383 bp, 37 predicted proteins | sample Palsa_T0_3_FD_202264 | JGI IMG/M metagenome (GOLD analysis project Ga0302326, IMG submission 202264) | Peat permafrost microbial communities from Stordalen Mire near Abisko, Sweden - Palsa_T0_3 | ecosystem: Environmental > Terrestrial > Soil > Palsa > Peat permafrost | place: Sweden: Abisko... | reverse complement strand
CTGCGGATGGAAATGCGCTGGGCCGAGAAGCGAGGCTTCCAGGTCGAGCTGCTGGAGCTCTCACCAGGTGAGGAGGCGGGCATCAAGTCGGCCACCTTCCGGGTCAAGGGCGAGAACGCGTACGGTCTCTACGGTGCCGAGAAGGGCGTCCACCGGCTGGTGCGGCTGTCGCCGTTCGACTCCGCCAACCGCCGGCAGACGAGCTTCGCCGGGGTTGAGGTGTCACCCGTCGTCGAGGGGAGCGGCGACGTCGAGATCGACGACGACGACCTCCAGATCGATACCTACCGGGCCAGCGGCGCCGGCGGCCAGCACGTCAACAAGACCGACTCGGCGGTCCGGATCACGCACCGGCCGACGGGCATCGTGGTCCAATGCCAGAACGAGCGCTCGCAGTCCTCGAACAAGGCGACCGCGATGGCGATGCTTCGCTCGCGGCTGGTCGAGCTCGAGGAGCGCAAGCGGCGCGAGGAGATTGCGCGCGAGAAGGGCGAGGCGCAGGACGTCAACTTCGGCTCGCAGATCCGCTCCTACGTGCTGCACCCCTACACAATGGTCAAGGATCACCGGACGGACTATGAGATGGGCGACGCCAACCGGGTGCTGGCCGGCGACCTCGACGGCTTCGTGCGGGCGTACCTGCTGAAGGCTGCACGGTGAGCGACGGGCTTCGCCCGGGCGGGCGTCGCCCGGCCGCGCAGCCGACGGCGCCCTACCTCGAGGCGATAACGGCCTACGGCTTCCGGGGCTCGGTCCGCTTCCATGTTCCCGGGCACAAGGGCGGCGAGGGTGCCGATCCTGGCCTTCGCAGCGCAGTCGGCGACGACGCGCTGCTGCTCGATATCCCGCAGGACATCGAGGGGATCGATGTTGGCCCGTCGCCGACGCCGTATGAGCGCGCGGAACAGCTCGCCGCCGATGCCTACGGCGCGCAGCGCACGTGGTTCTTGACCAACGGCGCGACCCAGGGCAACCACGCGCTGTGTCTGGCACTCGCGCCGCCGCAGTCGCTGGTCGTGGTCCAGCGCAACTCGCACGCGAGCATGATCGATGGCCTGGTTCTCAGCGGAGGCCTGCCGAGCTTCGTCGCCCCAGAGTACGACGATGAACTGGGGATCGCGCACGGTGTGACGCCGGAGGCGCTCGCGCGCGCGCTCGAGCGAGCACCTGATGCGAGGGCGGCGTTCATCGTCTCGCCCACCTACTACGGCATGGCCGCCGACGTGGCGGGCTGCGCCGAGGCTGCGCACGGGGCTGGGGTCGCGCTGATCGTGGATTGCGCTTGGGGCTCGCACTTCGGCTTTCACGATTCGCTTCCGCGCTGTCCGCTCGAGCTCGGTGCCGACGCCATGATCGCCTCGACCCACAAGATCGTTGGCAGCCTCACCCAGTCGGCGATGCTGCTGGTCGGATCGAGCGGACGGGTCGACCCGGACGCGGTCGCACGCGCCGTGAGGCTGGTGCGCTCGACGAGCCCCAGTTCGCTGCTGATGGCATCGCTCGATGCCGCGCGGCGTCAGCTTGCAGTCCACGGCGAGGCGCTGCTCGACCGGACGATCAAGGCCGCCGTGAAGGCCCGTGCCGCGCTCGACTCGGTTCAAGGATGCTCGGTGCTCGGCGAGGGCCTCGTCGGCCAGCCCGGCATCGCCGGCTGGGACCCGCTTCGGATCGTGATCGACGTTCGTGGAACCGGATGCACCGGATATGAGGTCGCCGAGGCGCTGCGGGGCTCGTACGACATCTATGTCGAGCTGGCGACGCACGCCACCGTGGTGCTGGTCCTCGGAATCGCGCAGCCAGTCGAGCCGCTCGAACGACTCGCGCACGATTTCGCGGAGACCGTCAAGCAGATCGCGCGTCCCGGAATCGCGAGCGCACTCACACGGCCGCCCGCTGCGTTCCAGCAAGAGACGGTGATCTCACCTCGCGACGCCTTCCTCGGCGACAGCCACGCGGTGCCTGTCGTTGACGCGATCGGCGGAATCTCGTGCGAGGCGATCGCCGGCTATCCACCCGGAGTGCCGTCGCTACTGCCCGGCGAGCGCGTGACAGCCGAGGTCGTCGAGTACCTGCAAGAGCTGACGATGGCCGGCGCACGGCTCCACGGCGCGGCTGATCCTACGTTTGCGACGTTGCGGGTGCTCCTGTAGTGGATCCCGCGGTCGTTCGCGAGGCGGTCGAGCGCGCGCTGGCAGAGGACGTCGGCGCCGGCGACGTCACGACGGCCGCGACGGTCGACGATCGAGCGTATGCGCGGGCACTGATCATCCAGAAGGCTCCTGGAGTCGTGTTCGGGCTCGAGATCACCGAGGCGACGTTCCGCGAGCTCGATCCGGACGTTCGCATCGAGCGTCTCGCGCCGGAGGGAGAGTGGCGCGAGGGTGGGCCGGTCCTACGGCTCGAGGGCAGCGCGCGCGGGCTGCTCATCGGCGAGCGCACCGCGCTCAACTTCCTCCAGCGGCTGTCTGGCGTGGCGACGCTGAGCGCGCGCTACGTGCGCGAGGTCGCCGGGACCGGAACCAGGATCCTCGATACCCGCAAGACGACGCCGGGGCTACGGGAGCTCGAGAAGGCTGCGGTCGCGGCCGGCGGCGCCACAAACCATCGTGCCGGCCTGTATGACGCGATCCTGATCAAGGAGAACCATGTCGCCCTGGCGGGTGGCATCGGCGAGGCGGTGCGCCGAGCACGCGCCGCGGCGCCCGATCTGCCGCTGGAGGTCGAGGCGCGTAACCTCGCGGAGGTCGAGGAGGCACTCGCCGCGGGCGCGCCGCGGATCCTGCTCGACAACATGAGTGTCGCCGAGCTGCGTGCGGCAGTCCTCCATGTCGGGGGCCGCGCCGAGCTCGAAGCGAGCGGCGGGATCACCCTGGAGACGCTCAGGGACGTCGCAGCGACCGGCGTAGACTTCATCTCGGTGGGCGCGCTCACGCACAGCGCCGGCGCGCTCGACTTCTCGCTCATCCTCGAACAGCTGCCGTGAACCTACCCGTCCTCAACTCAGCCTCAGGGGCGCCGCTGATGCTCGAGAACATCCCGGCGCTACAGGAGGAGGTGCGAGCGCTCGCCCGCGATCAAGGCGCGGTGATCCTCGCTCACAATTATCAGCTGCCCGAGGTTCAGGACGTCGCCGATTACGTGGGCGACTCACTCGGGCTCTCGCAGCAAGCGGCGCGCGCCGACGCCGCCACAATCGTCTTCTGCGGCGTGCACTTCATGGCGGAGACGGCCTCAGTCCTCTGCCCCGAGAAGCGGGTCCTGATCCCCGACCTCGACGCCGGCTGCTCGCTCGCGGACTCGATCACACCTGACCAACTGCGCGCGTGGAAGGCCAAGTTCTCTGACCCGATCGTGGTTATGTACGTGAACACCACCGCCGAGGTCAAAGCGCTGACCGACTACTGTTGCACGTCTGCGAATGCCGTCGCGGTGGTCGAGCACATCTACCGCGAGCACGGCGACGACGCGACGATCCTGTTCGGGCCTGACATGTTCCTCGGCGCCTACGTCGAGAAGACGCTCGGCCGGCCGATGCACGTGTGGGACGGCGAGTGCCACGTGCACGCGGGAATCCTCCCGGCGGACATCACCGCTATCCGCGCCGCGCACCCCGGTGCCGACTTCCTCATCCACCCCGAATGCGGCTGCTCGACCAGCGTTATGGAGTACGTCGCCGCCGGTGATGTCGACGCCGAGGGCGTTCACATGCTCTCGACCGGCGGCATGCTCCGCTACGCGAGCGAGCGAGCGGGCGGGCGCGCGAACGGGGAGGACGGCGGGACGGCGATCGTCGCCACCGAGACGGGCATGCTCCATCCGCTGCGCCGGGCGGCTCCGGACACCGAGTTCATCGCCGCCAATGAGGCAGCGCACTGCAAGTACATGAAGATGATCACGCTGCCAAAGCTGCGCGACGCGCTACGGGACGGCGTCGGCGCGGGGGCCCGCTACGAAGTCAAGGTGCCGGAGGAGATCGCCGTCCGCGCCCGGGTACCGATCGAGCGGATGGTCGCTATCGGGTGAAGGCCGCTATCGCTTTTTCGCGAGTAGGTCGACACCGCTGTCGACGGTCTCGCGGACGGAGCGCAGGGTGACGCGCTTGCGTTCGAACTCGTCGGGCGTGTAGCAGTGGACGTCGGCCTGGGCGCCCATCTCCAGGGCGTCCCACAGCGAACCGGCCTGGTAGACGCGTTCGAGCCACGGAACGCCGTCGAAGGCATCCGAGACGAAGATCACGATGAATTCGGGACCGCGCTCGCGTTGCGGCGGCGCGCCGCGTTCGTCCGCGACGCGAGCGCCTCCGAGCAGCGCTTCCTCGACCGCCCAGCGATCCCCGATCCGGTCGACATAACGCCTCAGCTCGCGGAGGTTGAGGCCCCCTTCGGACTCCACAGCTGAATTGTCCTCTCCCAGCGCCCCCGCGGCAACTACCGAGTCAGCGTTCAGCCGACGGCGATGCCGAGTTCAGCTGAACTCGTCGGCCGTGTGCGGGCCCACGCAGGCGAGCGAGAGCTCATCGGCGATGCCCCGGGCGACCTCGACGACCTGGTCGTAGGTCACACCGTCGAGCACCGCGATCGCGGTGTCGGGGTCGATGTCGCCGTGGTAGACGATTGCCTGCTGTGCCGCCTGGCGCGCGACCACGCCAGTGTTCTCGAAGGCGATCGCGCGCGCGCCGGCGGCGTACGCCCGGGCGCGCTCGACCTCGTCCTTGGTCGGGCCGTCGGTGCGCAGCTCGGAGACGATCTCGCGCATCCGCCGGTACGCCTCGATGCACTTGGCTGAGTCCAGGCCCGCCGACAGCTGCAGGAGTGGGACGTCGGCATACGCGTGACCGGCGGCGCTGACGGAGTACGCGAGTCCGCGCTGCTCGCGGATCTCGTCGAACAGGCGCGACCCCATCGTCCCGCCAAGCAGCGTCGAGTAGATCAACAGCGCGGCGCGCCACGCTGGGTCGTGAACGTCGACCGTGGGGCGGTAGGACATACGCAGATGCGACTGATTCGAGTCGCGCTCCTTCACCAGCGTGCGGGGCTCGAAGCTCGGCGCGGGCTCGTACGGGTCCGGTGCGGCGAGCGTCGGGAAGCGGGCGAACAGCTCCTCGAGCGCTCCGTTGCCGGGCAGCGAGGTGAGGTTGCCGACGACGAACGCGGCGCCATTCGCCCCTGACCACCGCCGCTCACGGAACGCGACGATGGCGTCCCGCGTGAAGGTGTCGCGGATGTGCTCCTCAGGCCCCAGAACGGGCCGGCCCAGTGGGTGCGTGCCGAACGCGGCCTGGTCGATCAGGTGCTCGGCCACCATCGACGGCTGATCGTTCGAGCGCGCGATTTCCTGCACGACGACGCCACGCTCGCGTTCGAGCTCCTCGGGGTCGATCCGCGGCCGACCGACGAAGTCGGTAAGGAGGTCGATCGCCTCAAGCGCGCGCTCGGCGCGGGCGGTGATGTGGAACGCGACCAGATCGTGGCTGGTGTACGCGTTCAGTTGCGCCCCGATCCGCTCCGCGGCCTCGTTGACATCGCGGTAGGTCGGATAATTCTGGCCGCCCTTGAACACGAGGTGCTCGAGGAAGTGGGCCATGCCGTTCTCGTCCGGGCGCTCGGTGCGGGCGCCGGCGTCGAACGCCACGAGGATCGTCACCGCTCGCGTACCGTCGATTGCGATCCGGTGCAGCGGCAGCTGATTGGGCAAGGTCACGGAGGTTATTTCGGGCACGCCTCTACGTTAGCGCGCGGCGTATTCGTCGGAGCCCGTTCTCGCTCAGGGCCGGCCCGAGAACGCGCGCATCCGCCGTCAGAGAAGGGAGCTTGCGCTGCCCCTCTTGGCCAGACGTCCTGCAAATCCCGTTGCAGTATCGCCATTGGGGCCGCATTCGGGGAGGGGTCCCGCTAACCTGCCCGAAGTCCAGATGCCCGTTTCCGAGCCGCACAACCGCAGCCGCCGGCGGCCAGTTCCGCCGACGACTCGCGCCAAGAAGGTGTCGCGCCCGGCCCGCACCGGAGCGGGCGGGCTGGCACCCGTGATCGAGTTCCGAGCTGTCTCCAAGCTCTACGCTAGCGGCGACGTGGGGCTCGACCAGGCCACGTTCTCGGTCGACCGGGGAGAGTTCGTGTTCCTTGTCGGTAGTACCGGGTCGGGCAAGTCGACGGTGATGCGGCTGCTGCTCAAGGAGATCGACTGCACCGACGGGACGATCAGGGTCGCGGGCCGCGATCTGGAGGAGATCACCCGCCGCCGCGTGCCGCTCTACCGACGCAACCTCGGCGTCGTGTTTCAGGACTTCAAGCTGCTGCCCAACCGGACCGTGTACGAGAACGTCGCCTACGCGCTCCAGGTCACCGGCGGCACCCGACGGGAGATCCGCGACAAGGTTCCCGACATCCTCCGTCTGACCGGCCTCTCGACCAAGCTCCACAATTACCCCGAGCAGCTCTCGGGCGGCGAGCAGCAGCGCGTCTCGATCGCGCGCGCGTTCGTCAACCACCCGCCGCTGCTGCTCGCGGACGAGCCGACAGGCAATCTCGATCCCGAGACGAGCATCGGCATCATGCAGCTGCTCTATCGGATCAATCGCACCGGTACGACGGTGCTGGTAGCGACGCACGATCAGGCAATGGTCGACAAGATGCGCCGGCGTGTGCTCGAGCTCTCGCGCGGGCGGGTCGTTCGCGACGAGGCAACCGGGCTGTACGCGCGCGACGAGACCACGCGTGAGTTCGCCGCGCGACTGCGTGGCGCGGGCATCGGGCCACCGGAGGTTTAGCCCCGATGCGTCTGGGGTTCTTCCTGCGCGAGTCGCTGCGCTCGATGCGACGCAACGCAGCTCCGAGCTTTGCGGCGCTGGCCACGGTGCTCGTGACGATGCTCGTGCTCGGGGTTTTCATCCCCGTCTTCCAGGCGGCGACCGGTGCGGCCAACAGCGTCCGCGGCCGCGTGCTGGTCGACGTGTACATGAAGACCACCGCGACCGCTGCCGACGACGCACGCGTGCACAAGGAGATCCTCGCGCTGCCGCACGTCAAGACAGTCCAGTTCGAGTCCAAGGCGCAGGCGCTCGCGCAGCAGTCCAAGCAGGATCCGGCCGCCTACGCGCTGCTCAGCGGGAACCCCTTGCCGGACACCTTCCACGTCGTGCCCGACAACCCCGGCAACGTACTCATCGTTCGCGGCGAGCTGGCTCCGAAGGGGCCTGACGGGCGGGCGGGGATGATCGATCCTGCGATTCAAAACGTCTCCAACCACACAGAGGACACGCAAAAGATCCTCACCATCACGAGCGACTTGAAGTGGATCCTGCTGACGTTGACGCTGCTGCTGGTGACCGCCTCGACGCTGCTGATCGCGAACACGATCAGGCTGTCGCTGTATTCCCGGCGCCGGGAGGTCGAGGTGATGAAGCTCGTCGGCGCGACCGACTGGTTCATCCGCTGGCCGTTCGTGATCGAAGGCGTGATCGTCGGCGCGCTCGGCGCGATGTTTGCGATCGTGCTGCTCGCGGTGACGAAGATCGCGCTGCTCGACCCGCTGGCGAGCAACTGGTCGCTCATCTCCGCGCCGCGGACGATCGGGTTCGCCTGGCTGATGGTGGTCCTCCTCGGCGCGGGTGTGGCGATCTCAGCGCTCGGATCCGGCGTGTCGCTGCGCCGGTTTCTGCGCGTGTAGGTGGAATCGGCTGGCGCCGATTCCATTGGCGGATTTGGCAGAGCCAGTGGAATCGGCTGGCGCCGATTCCACGTACCCTCCCGGGGATGGGTCAACGGTCTCCCCGCGCTCCCCGAATACTGCGCCTGACCGCGATCGGCCTTGTTGTGCTGATCATCGGGGTCTGGGTCGGCGGTCACGCGTCATGGCTGCCGTCGCCGCTGCGCAGCACCGTCCTCGGCGATAGCCAGGCGCGTCTAGTCCACCAGGTGCTGGAGGATATCCAGGCCGACTACTTCCGCAAGGTCAACCGCACCCAGCTTGTCAACAGCGGACTCGTGGCGATGATCGCGAGCCTGCACGACCCGTTCTCGCATTACTTCAGTCCCTCGGTGTACAAGAATCTGTTCAGCCCGCAGCATCTGAACGGGATCGGGGTCGACGTCACCGCCACTCGCGACGGTCTGCAGGTGGTGGAAGTGTACGCCGGATACCCGGCGGCCCGGGCCGGACTCCAGCCTGGCGATGTGATCATCAAGGTCGGCTCGACCTCTCTCGCGGGTCACTCGGGGGCCTTCGCGCAGGGACTGATCCGGGGTCGCGCGGGAACCCCCGTCGTGCTGACCTACCTCGACGGTCGGCGGCGGCACGTGGTCACCATCACGCGCGCGCACATCTCGGTCCCGATCGATGTGAGCCGCATCATCAGCTACCACGCCGTCAAGCTCGGCTACGTCGAGCTCAGCACCTTCGACCAACCTGGAGCGGGCAGCTACGTCCGCGCGGACGTCGAGCAGCTGTTGCAGGAGGGAGCCAAGGGGATCATCCTCGACCTGAGAGACAACGGCGGTGGGTTGGTCACCGAGGCGATCAAGACCGCGAGCATCTTCCTCCCCGCGGGGTCGACGATCGCCTCGATCCACGGGCGTAACACGCCGCGCCAGGTGTTCACGGCGACCGGTGACCCGATCTCGGCCAAGATCCCGGTCGTCGTGCTCGTTGACGGAGACACGGCGTCGGCATCCGAGATCGTCACCGCGGCGCTGCAGGACGACCACCGGGCGCTGGTGGTCGGAACACATACGTTCGGGAAGGGTGTATTCCAGGACAGCTTCTCGCTTCCCGGCGGCGGCGTGCTCGAGATCGTCGCCGGCTACTACTACACGCCCAGCGGACGCAATCTCGGTGGCGGCGGCGTCAAGCGGGGGGCCGGCGTCACACCTAACGTCTACGCCGCTGAGAATCCGGACAGCTCCGCGGACCATCAGCTGGGCGTTGCGCTGAAGACGCTCGCAGCAGAGGCCCGGTGAGCGCCTCGCACCGACCGACGCGCGCCGCCAGGGTCGCGGTGCTGGAGCGGCGCGGGCGGTTTCTCGTCGCCGAGCCTTTCTTCGAGCGAGGTCAGCGGCTGACGCTGTCACGCGACCGCCGGGCGAATGCCGGCGACCTGGTGCTCCTGCGCGCGCAAGGCGGACGTGACGGCAGTGGGGCGGGGCGGGCGCAGATAGCCCGGCGGATCGGGCGCCCCGACGTGGCCCGCGACGTGATCGAGGCACTGATGCTCGACCGTGGCCTGCGGCGGTCGTTCGATCCCGCCGTCGAGCGCGAGGCGCGCGCCGCCGCGGAGCCCATCGATCACGGTGATGGGGGCGACGCTGTCGGTGCGCGTCGCGATCTGCGCTCGCTGACGACGTTCACGATCGACCCGGCCGGCGCGCGCGACTTCGACGATGCGCTGTCGGCGCAGGCCATCGGCGAGGACGCGTGGCGCGTCTGGGTTCATATCGCCGATGTGTCCGCCTACGTGCGCCCCGGCACGCTCGTCGACCGCGAGGCGTACCGTCGCGGCACGAGCGTGTACGTGCCGGGCGCGGTCGAGCCGATGCTGCCGGAAGCACTGTCGAATCGGGCCTGCTCGCTCGTGCCGGGGCAGGACCGGCTCGCCGTCACAGCCGAACTGGTCGTCCGCGGGGACGGCGTCTCGAACGCCTCTTTCTACCGCTCGCTGATCCGCTCCGATGAGGGGCTCGACTATGACCGCGTCGATCGAATCTTCGCCGGGCAACAGGCGCCCGGGGCGTTGGCGGAGCCGCTCGCCTGTGCGCGGGCGGCGGCCGCGGCGCTCGCTGCCCGGCGGGCGTCGCGGGGTGCGCTCGTGCTCGGATCGGCCGAGCCCGAGTTCGAGTTCGACAGGGCCGGGAACGTCATCGCCAGTCGCCCGGTGGCTCAGACGGAGTCCCATCGGCTGATCGAGCACCTGATGATCGCCGCCAACGAGCAGGTCGCGCGGGTGTTGGAGGAGCGTGGCGCACCGGCCCTGTTCCGCGTTCACGAGCGGCCTACTGCACCCGCGGTGGAACGGCTGATCGATCAGCTCGCATCGCTCGGAGTCCCAACGCCGGCGCTGCCGCGGGGCGCGATGACGCCGCAGCAGGCCGCCGACATCGTCGGCGAGGCCTCGCAGCTGGTCGAAGGGCACCTGGCCACTCACGGCGGGCGCGGCCGGCGAGCACTGACCCGGCTCGTCTTGCGAGCGCTGAAGCAGGCCTATTACGACCCCCGCAACCTCGGACACGCCGGGCTACAGTCGCCGCGCTACTGCCACTTCACCTCGCCGATACGTCGCTACCCGGACCTCGTCTGCCATCGGTCGCTGCTCGCCGCAATCGGCGGCGGGGACGAGGTCCCACCCGATCGCGCCGGGCTTCCCGCAGTGGCGAAGTGGTCGTCCGAGCGCGAGCGCGAGGCGATGACGATCGAGCGCGATGCCGACGACGTGGCCCTCTGCTTCCTGCTCGAGCGGTCGCTGCACTCGCTCGGACGCGAGGCGACGTTCGACGGCGAGGTCGTGGGGCTGGTGGGGGCGGGGGCGTTCGTCCAGTTCGGGTCGGGCGACGCGAGCCAGCGCTTCGAAGGGATGCTGCCGGTGCGTCACCTGCGCGGTGAATGGTGGGAGTTGAACGACCAGCAGACGGTGCTGGTCGGCACCAGCAGCGGCCGGGCGATCCGGCTCGGTGACCCGGTGCGGGTCCAGGTGGGTACGATCGACGCGCCGAGAGGTAGGGTGGACCTGCTGCCGGTGGAGGTGTGACTTCAGATGGCAAAAGGTCGAACTAAGCGCAAGGCGGCTCCAGGCGACGTCGCTACCAATCGGCAGGCAGGGCATCGGTATGTGCTGCTGGACCGGATCGAGTGCGGAATCGTCCTGACCGGAACCGAGGTCAAGTCGCTACGCGAGGGCAAGGCGCAGCTGAAGGACGGCTACGCGACGATTCGCGACGGCGAGGTGTGGCTGGTCGCGGTTTACATCCCGCCCTACGCACCCGCCAGCCGCGCCAACCACGAACCCGAGCGCGAACGGAAGCTGCTGTTGCACGAGCGCGAGATCGTGCGGCTGATCTCAAAGACCGCCGAGCGCGGCTGGACACTCGTACCCACGCGGCTCTACTTCAAGAACGGCCGCGCAAAGGTCGAGATCGCGCTCGCGCGAGGCAAGGACACGCACGACAAGCGAGAGTCCATCCGCGACCGGGATGTGGCAAGGGACGTGGCGCGGGAGTTGCGCGACGTGGGGCGGTAGGGCGAGCCTCGCTTTGAGCGAACGGCGTGGGCGGTGGTGGTGCGTCCGCCCCGCGGGCTCGCTCCCAACTACAGCGACGCGTGCAGGTTCGTCGCGGACATGCCGAGGACTAGCACTGCGATCAGCGACAGGTATACCGCGGCCACGAGCGCCCGCGTCATCGGACGGACGCGGTAGTAGGCCTGCTCCTCTTCGCCGCCGTCACGGCGCTGCTTCCACCGTCGCGAGGAGTCGAAGCCCCCGATGAGGATGAACAGCAGCAGGATCGGGTTCTGAAAGTGCGTGAGGAACAGGAAGGCGACCATCATCGCCAGGCCCACGAACCACATCGCGGGGGCCATCGCGGCCATCGCCCGCCCGCCGTCGAGTGGAGAGACCGGGAGTAGGTTGAACAGGTTCAGGAAGAACCCGACGAACGCCAGCGCCTCCCAGAAGTTATTGCCGGTCAGGCGCCAGACGACTACGCACAGCGCAGTCCCCAGGCTGCCCAGGATTGGGCCGGCCAAGCCAACGCGCGCCTCGGCGGCCGCGTCCTTTCCGAGCGACCGGGCTGTGATCACGGCGCCCAGGAATGGGATGAACATCGGAGTGCTCGCCTGAACGCCTTCGCGACGCAGCTGGAACACATGTCCCATCTCGTGCACGAACAGCAGCACGACGAACCCGAGCGCGAACGTCCATCCCCAGATCAGGCTGTACGCGGCGACCGACACTGCCATCGTGCCCGCGGTCGTGAAGAGCTTCAGGTTCGGCAGCAGGAGCAGCAGCGCCTTCAGCTTCGCGAGCGCGGCCAGCAGCGCCGCGAACGGCGCCGCCAGCCGCTTGCGCCACGAGGGCTTCCCCTCGAACGGGGGCTCCAGCTCCGGCGGCTCGGGGCTAAGGAACGGGCCGCTCGACGTGGGGACGGTCGCGGCGGGCACGTTCATCGCGCCAGAAGGCGCAGGGGGAAGCCAATGCGAGCTCGGTTCCATACGGCCTCCATTGTGGCAGCCTCTCACTTTGCTCCCACCCGGTTCTTCGGGATCTCATACAATGATCCTCTCAAGTAGATAACCCCCAGGGGACGACAGGCTTCGACGTGGTCGGATCGTGGGGGTGGTTGCGAGTCGAGGTCCCCGGGCGGCCTCGTAAATCACCCGGGAAAACAATAAGTGCGGACGTACATGAGTACGCCCTCCCCGCTATGGCGTAGAGCCTAGCCTGGGAAGCTCTCGGCCCCCGCTCGCCTGCGGCGGGGATCGCCGGGATCAGATAGCAGGCTTCACTCGGTGCGGTTCGCTCCCGTCAACCCGAGGACAACTCAGGGAGCTGGCTGTTGGCAACCCCGCCGGCGAGGCGAGCCAACGGTGAGATCAGAGCGCCGGATACGCTCGTAGACGCCACCTCTTACGCGACCGCGGACGCGGGTTCGATTCCCGCCGTCTCCACTGGTTGCAGCGGGTGCGAAATCGTGATGATTTCGCCCCGCTGCACGCGTTTAAGGGTGCGAAGACTGAGGTCGTTCGCCCGAATGGAATGTCTGTATTTGCGGGCGGTCGAAGGGTTGGTCGGCCACAATTCGGCCGCAGCCGCAGCCGCAGCCGCAGCCGTGGCCGGAGTTGGCCGGAGTTGGCCGGAGTTGGCCGGAGTTGGCCGGAGTTGGCCGCAACGCGCCAACGGGTGGCATCCGACGGCGTTTTCCTTGGGGTCGAGATGAGTTATGCACAACTATTGTGCATTCCGCATCACGCCAGATTCTGGTGTGGGCCGAATCGGGCTAAAAGTCACACGGCCTAGCGGTGGCAGGCCTCACAAACGGATAGTGTTCGTTGGTCCTCCGCATCTTGGAGCCGGACGCGGGTGCGGCCAGCCCTTTAACCAAAGGAGTATGCATGCGTCAACGTATTGCGACCGTGGTCGTCGCCCTCGGAGTCGGGGTAGCGATTTGCGCCCTCGCAGCAACCGCCCTTGCCGGGACCGCGGCGGCGCCCAAATCGACCAACGGCAAACCAGTGCAGCTGGTGGCGTCCGGACTGATGGTGCCGACATCGTTCGCGTTCGGCGACGGAGCCGTGTTCGAAGGCGACGGCGGCAACAGCACCAAGCTGCCCAACGGCGGCCTGTACGTACTCAAGAGCGGCAAGGCAACGAAGGTCAGCACAGCGCTCGCGTTCGTCGCCGGTCAAGAGTTCCACGCCGGCACGCTCTACGTGAGCGGCGTCACCATCGGCTCCTCCGGTCCTGAGTTCCAGATCCTCGCCCTAAAGGGGTGGAACGGCAGCACCTTCACAAGCCAGGGGCCGATCTACACCGCTCCCAAGGGCTTCCAGGGCTTCAATGGTCTGGCGTTCGGTGCCGACGGGCGCCTGTACGTCGGCGTCGACGTCGGTCTGCTCGACAACAACGACCACGGTCCGGCCAGCACCTCGCCGTACCTATACGACATCCTGTCGATGAACACCTCCGGCGGCGACGTGAAGGTGTTCGCGTCGGGTATTCGGCAGCCCTGGCAGATGGCGTTCCCGGCCGGGTCGGACTCGCCGTTTGTCTCTGACCTCGGTCAGGACGCGGCGGTCAAAAATCCTCCGGACTTCCTACTACGCGTCAAGGCGGGACAGGACTACGGGTTCCCGAAGTGCAACTCGACGAAGGCGAGCGCGTGTAAGGGCTTCGCTAAGCCCCTCAAGCTGTTCCCACCGCACACGGATGTCGGCGGCGTCGTGATCATCGGTAAGACGGTGTACCTGTCGGAGTTCGGCTTCGCCGCACCGCTGCGTCCGGCCGCAGTGGCCTCGCTGCCGATCAGCGGCACCGGCAGCCCCAAGCTGCTCGTGGACGACGTGCCGAAGGGCTACCAGATCATCGGGCTGGGCGAGAACGCCGGCTACCTGTACTTGGGCGTGACCAACCAGAAGAGCGGCTCGGTTTACCGGGTCAAGGCGTAGGCATTGTGCAGCGCGGGGGATCTCGTTCCCCCGCGCTGCATCACCTTCTCCGCCTGGCCGTCACCGCTCGAACTTGAGCTCCTCGAGGAGCCAGCTGATCACACGTAGAAAACTCGACTTGTGCGCTGCTCCATCTGCGAGACTACGGCGCGGCAGAGCGCGGGTCGGTGCGCTGGCTTATCGTCGAAAGCGGTTAGGAGCCGTCGGTGAGTTTGGTCGATTCAGAGCGGCCCGCCGCAACGGGCCCCGTCCGATCCACGTCCGTCGGATTGTCTGGGGATGGTAGGTCGCTCGGGGATCTCGGGGTGCTCTGGGTGCCGGCGGTGGTCCTGGTGCTGGCCCTGTTGGTGACAGGTTCGCTCGCATGGGTTTCCTACCATCAGTACACGCGGAACGAGCGGAGGCTGCTCGGACTTCGGTTGCGTGACGCCGGGGCGTTGCTGACTGCGGCTCTCCCTGACATCCAATCGGAGCTCGCCTCGGCGGCCGAGTCGGCTTTCTTCGCGCGAGCAACAGCATCGGCCAAGCTGGGAGTCATCGGGCTGCTCCGGCCTCCTGGGCTTCGCCTCGGGTACGCGTTTGCGACACCTGGGGTGACCGACGGCTTTGTCGCGTACGGCGAGAATCAGCTTCCCGCCGACCGGCGGTCCGCGATTGAAAGGACCTCCGCGTTCACCGGCCTCGACTACGCGCTCTATCTCGGATCCGATCAACGGTTCCAAGATCTGCTGCTCACGAGCCAGGCCCGACTTCCGCTGCCTGGCCCGACGGACTCAGTGACGGTCCCGTTCGGGAACAGCGCGCTCACTTTGGTGATGTCGTCTCGGATTCCGCTTGCCGGGTCGCTTCCGCAGCGGTTGCCGTGGATCATCGGGATCGAGGGCGCGCTGCTGGCTGTCGGGGCGTCGGTCGGCGCCCTGCGACTGACTGAACGTCGCCGCTCCGCTGAAGACCTCGCGAGCCGCCTCGAGGTCAGCTCAAGCGAGAACAGGCGGCTGTACGCTGAGCAGCGCAGCATCGCGCAAACACTTCAGCACGCGCTCCTTCCCGACGCGCTGCCGCGGATCCCCGGTGTGCAAACGAGCGCCCAGTACCGGGCCGGCGCGCAGGGCGTGGAGATCGGCGGTGACTGGTACGACGTGATCGACCTCGGCGATCAGGGTCTCCTGCTTGTGGTCGGGGACGTGTCAGGAAGGGGGCTGCCGGCGGCGACGACGATGGCCGCTCTTCGCTACGCGATCCATGCCTACGCGGCGCAGGGCGACCCGCCCGCGAGGATCCTGACCAAGCTCTCCGATCTGGTCAGCGTGGTCGACAGCAACCAGCTCGCGACGGTCCTCTGCGCCGTCGTGAACCCAGAGCGTCGGACGATCAGCATCACAAGTGCCGGGCACCTGCCCCCGCTGGTTATCAGTGGTGGCGTGGGGGAGTACGTCGAGCTCAAGGCGGGACTTCCGGTTGGGGTGCAGACCGGCGCGTCGTACACGTCGACCACCATCTCAGTCTCTCCCGGCGCCACCTTCCTCGCGTTCACCGACGGGCTGGTAGAACACCGGGATGACCTCGAGCGAGGGTTGTCCCGCCTGCGTGACGCAGCCACAGCCGATGACACCGGACTACCGGAGTTGGTGAGCCGGCTCATGGATGAGCTCTCATACGCTCCGTCGCCAGACGACTCCGTGATCCTTGGGCTTCGATGGACCAGCTAGACGCCGCGGCCGATCCGTTGGTAACCGTCGACGTCGCGACCGATGGTGTTGGCACGACGATCGTGACGATCGCAGGCGAGCTTGACATCGGCAACATCGATGCGGTCGACACGGCGGTGGCACCTCTCCTATTGACGCGGCCGGAGCGGTTGATCGTGGATGTCGGCGGACTGCGGTTCGCCGATAGCTCCGCGATCGCGCTGTGGGTGCGGTGGGCGGCGAGCGTCGACGAGTTCGAGCTCCGGAACCCGCAGCCGCTCCTGCGCAAGGTGATCAAGATGATGGGTCTTGCGGAGAAAATGGAGCTTGATCCATGACCCAGGCGCGGACGTTCCCGGCTGATCCGCGCTCAGTCTCGGCTGCCAGACGTTTCGTCACCGAAGTCCTGTCCGGCAGCCCTCCGGAACTGCTGGACGCGGTCGAGCTCATGGTGTCGGAGCTCGCCACCAATGCCGTCGGTCACGTACAGACGAGTTTCGAGCTCACGCTCGGCCGGACGGCGCAGGAGATCCGCGTTGAGGTCAGAGACCACGGCGGCGGCACACCGGCGATCCGGACTCCCGGCCCAGATGACGCGCGCGGCCGCGGCCTGCGGATCGTCGATGGGCTGGCCGACCGGTGGGGCGTCGACTATGACCAGCGGGCCGGCAAGACCGTCTGGTTCGCACTGACGGTGCCGGAGGCGGCGGACACGGGCACCGAGCAGACGCGCTCATCCTCAGATGAGAAGGCGTCGGGCCTTTCGAGCGGCCTCGCCCGGCGTGGCGTCCGGTGAACGCGACTGGCCGCCGCGAGGTGGACATCGTGATGCGGGGGCACCCGGGGCCGGCGCAGCTAAACGCCGACCGCAACGCGCGTTTGCCCGTCTGGCCGGTCGCCCTCTGCGGGCTGGTGTAGCTGTTTGTGTAGCCGCGTGAGCGCGAGGCGCTGCCTGCCTTTGACCGTGCCGAGGGGGACGCCCACCTTCTTGGCGATTTCGACCTGGGTCAGCTCGCCAAAGTAGGCCAAAGCGATCACCTCACGCTGCGCGACGGGAAGGTCGCCCAGCAGCAGGCGCGTGGTGCGCGCCTCGTCGCGCGTGGCAGCCTCCTCCTCCGTGCAGTCAAGGGCCTCAATTCGGTTCAGCACCGCATCATCGATCTCGACGCTTTGATCGTGCCGCGCCTCGCGGCGCAGCCAGTCGATGCTGCGATTGCGTGCCGTGGCCAGGATCCATGACCGAAAGCTCCCACGTCGCTGGTCGTAGAGGCACGCCGTTCGCCACAAGCTGAGAAACGCATCTTGGGTCGCCTCTTCTGCGGCTCTCCGACGGCCGGTCACGCGGAGCGCTACCCCGAAGACCGCGGCATGGTGGCGGCGGTATAGCGCCTCGAATGCCCGAGCATCGCCGTCGGCGGTTCGAAGCATCAGATCGTGGTCGTTGAGCGTGGTTGGGTTCATATACGTGATCACCGAGCAGACTGTCTAGCTTCTGTATAACACATGTCTAGTCTCTGTGTAAAGGTGTAGCATTCGTCCATGTCAGCGGGCGGGCGACTACGGATCGGGGAGTTCAGCCGGCGTGTCGGCGAGAGCCCGTTGCTGCTGCGGGCTTGGGAGACGCGCTACGGACTGGTCTCGCCCGAGCGAACTGCCGGCGGGCTCCGGCTGTACTCCGAAGGGGACGAACGGCGGGTGCGGACGATGCGCCGACACATCGACGCGGGTCTGTCAGCCTCGGAGGCCGCGCGGTTGGCCAAACTCGACGGCGAGGCTGAGAACGGGTCGGCCACGGCGTCGCTGGCAGATATCCATGCTGCGCTCGAGCGAAGTATTAACTCGCTTGACGAGCCCGCTGCCCAGGCAGCCTTAGATGAGCTACTGGCCGCTGTCGGGCCTACGGTGGCGCTCTCGGAACTCATCCTCCCTTTCCTGCGCCGAGTCGGGGAGCGTTGGGCGGCCAGCGAGCTCAGTGTCGCCGACGAGCACTTCGCCAGCAACATCATCTCCGGACGTCTATGGAGGCTGGCTCAAGGTTGGGGCGAAGGGGTGGGGCCGCTCGCGGTACTTGCGTGCCCTCCCGGAGAGCAGCACGACCTCGGACTCCTCAGCTTCGGGCTTGCTCTTCGTGAGCGCGGCTGGCGGATCACTTACCTGGGCGCTGACACCCCAATCGACGACATCCGTACGCGCGTGAGGACGCTTTCCCCCGCGATCGTCGTAGTCTCCGCCGTGGATCCGCAACGCTTCCTCAGCAACGCAGACGCCTTGAGAGCACTCGCAACCGTCGTGCGAGTCGGGCTGGGCGGTGCCGGAGCGTCTCCTGCGCTGGCCGGACAGCTAGGCGCTGAGGCACTGACCGGCGACGTCGTCGACGTCGCCGCGAGACTCACGCCCTGACCGTGGCGGATGTCTGGTCGATGCGCACCAGATTGCCGGACGGGTCCCGAACGGCACAGTCTCGCGCCCCCCACGGCTGTTCGGTCGGCTCCTCCACGACCTCGGCGCCCGAGGCGCGTACCTTCTCGAAGGTGCCGTCGAGGTCGTCGGTGTGAAAGTGGACGCCGTTCAGCGCGCCCTTGGCGACGAGGGCGGCGAGCGCGTCGCCGTCGGCGGGGCTGCCGTGCAGGTAGTTTGTGAGGACGATCTCGACGTTGGGCTGGGAGGCGCCGCCGACGGTGATCCAGCGGAAGCCTTCGCGGGCGACGTCGTTGCGCAGTTCGAGGCCGAGTGCGTCGCGGTAGAAGGTCAGTGCGAGGTCGGGGTCATGGACTTGGACGAAGCAGCGGGCAAGAGAAAGATTCATGCCCGCAAGGCTAGGGAGCCAGCGTCCCGGGTGCCTATCTCCGTCGGCACTCACGGGTCCTGAAGCAGCCCGAGGACGTTGCCATCGGGGTCGGTGAAGGTGGCCACCAGGCGGCCGCCGCCGACGTCGCGCGCAGGATCCTTAACGGTGGCACCCGCGGCCGTTACCTCGGCCAATTTCGCCTCGATGTCCGGCACATGCCAGTAGGCCACCGGCGAGGTCATGCGCTCCGGTCCACCGCCTGGCACCAGGCCGATGTGCTGGCCCTCAGCCTCGTAGCCGACGTAATAGGGCGCGTCGTGCTGCGGCGGGGTGCCGAGCAGAGCGGTGTACACCACCTTGGCCGTATCGAGGTCGGACACGGGATGTAGCACGGTCTTGATTCCCTGGGTGGAAGAGCCGGTCATGGTCACTCCTGAAGGCGTGGGGAGGAAGGTATTCGTGATGTCCGTCGCGGTCATGCTAAGCGTGGCTCATTGACTCGCGCTTCTCCAAAACTGCTCTCTTTGGACCGGCAACCGCGCCACAGGGCGGCCGAGGCATTCCCGCCGGTGTAACAATGGAGAATATGCGGGTGAGTGCCGACATTGAAGAGCTGAGTCGGCTGCGCCGGGCGCGCGACCGGATGGACCGCGATTACGCGCAGCCGCTCGACGTCCCGGCGCTCGCCCGCACGGCGCTGATGTCGCCGGCGCACTTCAGCCGCCGCTTCCGCGAGGCGTACAACGAGACGCCGTACTCATACCTGATGACCCGGCGCATCGAGCGGGCGAAGGCGCTGCTGCGCCGCGGCGATCTGAGCGTGACGGAGGTCTGCTTCGCCGTCGGCGCCGCGAGCCTCGGCTCCTTTTCCGCCCGGTTCACAGAGCTCGTCGGCGAGACGCCGTCCACGTACCGCGCCCGCAACCACGACGAGCTGCGTGTCGTGCCCGCCTGCCAGACGATGGTGCTGAGCCGGCCGCGCAGGGGCAGGGGATCAGAGTGAGCTACTGGGTCAATCCCGACCTCTACTGCTCGGAGTGGCGCTGCAAGAGACCGAAAGAGACGGGCCGGGAATATTGCACGCCTTGCATCAAGCTCGCCAGGGCCGTGGGCCGGCGTATGGATGACGAACCCGAGGAAGACCATGCGCTGACGCTCGTCAGGGTTCAGGGCCGCTACACATCGCACCTCGAGGCGTGCGAGGTGGATCCGCGCTCGCGGGCTTACGCTCTTATGCAGTGAGTCGCGCTCTACCTGCCGCCGGTGATCATGCGCCCGCGGTCACGGCTTTCAGCGGCCCGCGGTCACGGCTTTCAGCGCGTCCAGCGACTCTCGGATGAGTCGCGGCAGGTCTTGCTGGTTGGTCTCGTCGGTCCAGCGCTCGAACGCGATTCTGAAGACCGCTATCCCCGCCTCAGCGCTCAGACTCGCGGCTGGTTCCATGACGCCGCGCCGGCGCAGCGCCTCTGCGATCGCCGAGGCGATTGATGCGAGCTTGATCAACTCGCGTTCTTGAAGCTCTGTGTTCGCGGCGATGATCCTCTGGCGCTGATGCGCGTACTCTCGGCGTTCCTGTAGCAGGGCGCCAGCCGCCTCGACGCTCGCGGCGACCGCGTCCAGCGGCGCTGTGGATTCAGGCGCGCCCGCGACGGTGCTCACGAGGAGCTCCTGCAGTGAGTCCGCGCCCGAGAACAGAACCTCGCGTTTGTCGGTGAAGTGGCGGAAGAACGTTCGCTCTGTGAGTCCCGCTCGTTTGGCGATCTCCGCGACCGTTGTCTGTTCGAAGCCGCGCTCGCCGTAGAGCTCCATTGCCGCCTGTTCGAGCCGACCGCGCGCGTTTGGCTCCCATCGACCCATGCCTCGAGCGTAGCTGACGACAGTCGCTGACGTCATCGTGCTATGCTGATGACAGTAGCTGACATCAGACCGTCTGAGTGTGAGGCTTGCGGCGAGGGCGGTCGACGAACAGGAGGTTTTCCCATGCGTATCTTCGTGACCGGCGCGTCGGGCTGGATCGGCTCCGCCGTCGTTCCCGAGCTGATCGACGCCGGCCATCAGGTGATCGGGCTCGCGCGCTCAGATGCCTCGGCCGATGCCCTCACCGCCGCCGGCGCAGAGGTGCACCGCGGCACGCTTGATGATCTCGACGGCCTGCGGAGTGCAGCTGCCGCATCCGATGGCGTGATCCACCTCGCGTTCAAGCACGAGCTCGCGTTCTCGGGAGACTTTCTGGGCGCGGCCGTGGCGGATCGCCGCGCCGCCGAGACCCTCGGCGAGGCGCTGGCGGGCACCGATCGACCGTTCCTGATCGCCTCCGGGACGCTTGGTGTCTCACCCGGGCACCTGGCGACCGAACGGGACGGACATGGTTCCAATCCGGCCGTGGCAGCCTGGGGCGATGGTCCCCGTACTCGGGGGGAAACCGCGGAGTTCGTGCTCTCACTCGCTTCGCGCGGTGTCCGCTCGTCGGTCGTGCGACTCCCGCCGACCAATCACGGCGACGGGGATCACGGCTTCGTTGCGACACTCGTCTCCATCGCTCGCGACAAAGGCGTCTCCGGCTACATCGGCGACGGCGGCAACCGCTGGCCCGCGGTGCACCGGCTCGATTCCGCGCGCCTCTTCCGACTCGCGCTCGAGAACGCGCCGTCGGGATCGACGCTCCACGCAGTCGCGGACGAAGGGGTCCCGATCCGCGACATCGCCGAGGTGATCGGCCGGCATCTCGAGCTACCGGTGGTCTCCATCGCCCCCGAGGATGCAGGCCAGCACTTCACCTGGATGGCAGGCTTCCTCGCCGTCGACAGCCCGGCCTCCAGCGCACTGACTCAGGAACTGCTGGGTTGGCACCCGACGCAACCGGGGCTCATCGCAGACCTCGAACAAGGGCACTACTTTCAGCAGGCCCACCTGGCTGCTGCTTGATCGAGCAGAGCAACGGCCGGGTGGGGGAGCGCGGTGCTAGGCGCCCCGGGCGCGTCGTGTGAGCTCGACGGTCGCCGCTCGTAGCTGCGAGCTGCTCGTGAGCGTGTTCGCGAATGCGACCCGGGTGGGTGCGCGACCGCGGGGCGTGTCGAGGGCGAGGTCGATGCCGCGGCGATCGAGTCCGGAGCACTTCGCCGCTGTCGCGTCGGGGTAGCCGCCGAGCGCCTGTGCAATCACGAGCAGCGCGTCTGTGTGATCGTCGTTGAGGTGGGCGATCGCGGTCGCGGCGCCGATCGCCACCGGATCGGGTGCCGCCGCTGCGTACGCCGGTCCCGATGCGGAGTCCATCCGGCCATAGCCGCCGACCCAGCGGACGCGGTCGACGCGGAGAACCCAGAGTGAGAAATCCGAGAAGTCGACGTAGGTGCTCGCCGCCGCAACGGAGGCGAGGTGTGCGTCACGGGCTGCCGCGAGCGCCACCGGATCTCCGGGGCGGACGGCACGGCCGGCGAGCGTCACGCGCGCGGCTGCGAGCGGATCAGGTGGGCTATCGACCTGCGTGATGACCAGGCTCGCGCGCGCGTCACCGGCGAGGTTGCGCCCGTGCTCGGCGAGGTGCGAGAGGCACAGCACCGGGGACCCATCCTCGAGGGCTCCGTAGGTGACGAGCGACGCCCACGGATCGCCCTCGGCCGTGAGGGTCGCAAGGGCGGCGACGTTCGTCGCGGCCACCAGCGTGCGTGCCTCCTCGGCGGCACTCGAGCGAGGTGCCGGCGCCCGCACGTCGAGCGGCGGCGGCACCGATGGCGCGCCGTCAACGACGCCGTGGTCCGGGGCGCTCAGCGCAGGCTCGCTCACGCGCGAAGCCAAGCACATCCGTCAAGCCGAAGATGGCCTCCGTCCCTAGCATGCCGCATTGACAGCGTTGCACTATTCGTCTCCGAGGAGGATCGATGCGATTTCTCAGCCCTGCTGCCCGGGTTCTGGCCCTCCTCGTCGCGATGTCGGCGCCGGTGGTCGCGTTGGCCCTGGAGACAGCGGGTACGGCGGGCGCCAACAAGCGAGCCGAGGCAATGGCGTTCAGCTCTAGCGGCCCCGTCTTCCCTGGCACCCACTGTCCGGCGTTTCCCGCCGACAACGTCTGGAACACGCCGATCACCGGGCTTCCGGTCGATTCTCACTCGGCGCAGTGGCTCAGGAACATGGCGGCCGGTTCCACCTACCTGCACCCCGACTACGGTCCGGGCGGCGGAAGCAGTCCCTACGGGATCCCGTGGCAGATCACCCCGGCCCATCCGCGGTTCGTAAAGGTCCACTTCGGCTACGCCTCCCAGAGCGATCCGGGTCCCTACCCATTCGCCGCCAACACGCCGATCGAGGGTGGCGCAATGGCCTCCGGAGACCGCCACGCGCTGATGGTCGACCCGACGACGTGCGTGCTGTACGAACTCTACGACGCCTACTACCGGCCGGACAACAAGTCGAGTGCAGGTTCGGGGGCGATCTGGCACCTCGAATCCAACCATCTGCGGCCGGCGGGCTGGACCTCGGCAGATGCCGCCGGTCTACCGATCCTGCCCGGCCTGGTCAACTACAACGAGGTGGAGTCGGGCCACATCGACCATGCGATCCGCTTCACCGCCGACACCACGGACACCAGCTACATCTGGCCGGCCCGACACGAGGCCGGATCGGTGATCAACCCCGACTATCCGCCGATGGGGGCACGGTTCCGGCTGTCGGCGAGCTTCCACCTGCCGGCTTCCCAGTGCGCAAGGCCGTGCCAGGTGGTGATCCAGGCGATGAAGACCTACGGTCTGATCCTCGCCGACAATGGCAGCGACTGGTACTTCCAGGGCACCACCGACCCCCGGTGGACATACACCATGGTCGACCAGCTCAAGCAGATACCGGCGAGCGCATTCCAAGCCGTCGACGAGTCCTGCCTGATCGTCAGCCGCGGCTCCGGCCAGGCACGGCAACCGGGGACGAGCGCGTATGACCGAGCCTGCCTGAGGTAGCGCGCGCCAGCGGCTGGGCCGTTGCGCGCGGTCGGGGGTCCGCGTAACCACACTAACGGCCGCGGCACCGGGAGTAGAATAGGCGGTAGAGGGCATCGAGTGCGGTCGGTTCTTGTCGGACCGGCAACATGATCTGACTTCCGAAGGTTCCTGTCACCAACGGCGACCCGGAGGCCACAGTGCCACAGCAACCCAGGCTTCTCCCGAGTCGCCAGGATCAGCAGATCGGACAGGCGCGTTTAGACGCCATAAACGAGCGCAACGCAGCGGCGGATGCGCGTGATCTTGCCGCGGTGGCGCGAGACCTGGCCGCCGACGCGCGCGATCTGGCGATGGCGCAGCGTGACGATGAGTGTCAGCGCGCCGGCGGCCGGGCGGATTTTGGCATCGAGATCATTGCGCGCGCCGCCGAGCATCGCGAGCGCGCCGCCGAGTATCGCGCGGCGGCCGCCGAGCACCGTGTGCTCGCCGCGGAGGATCGTCGCGCCGCGACGCGCGACCGTGAGCACGCCGCCGCGGAGCGGCTGGCGGCTGCCGAACGGGAGCTGCTCGAGGCTGAGCCGGCGAGGGCCGAAACCGACGCGCTGACGGGAGCGCGAACGCGCGCCGCCGGCCTCACGGACCTTGAACACGAGGTCGATCGCTGCCGCACGACCAACAGCGGACTCGTGATCACATACGTCGATGTCGTCGGACTGAAAACGCTCAACCACGATCTAGGCCACGACGCCGGCGATGCGCTGCTCAGGGACGTCGTTGCGCTGTTCAAGGCGCACCTGCGCTCTTATGACCTGATCGTCCGCGTTGGCGGTGATGAGTTTCTCTGCGCGATGTCCAACGTCACCGCATCAGACGCCCGTCAGCGCTTCAGCGTGATCGCCGGCGAGCTCTCGGCCATACCGGATGCCCGCGGGATCAGGACCGGCTTTGCCACCCTGCGCGCCGACGAGACAGCCGCAGACCTGATCGCCCGCGCGGACGGCGAACTGACGGACTCCAGCCGCGGCGGCGAGGGCGTCGAAGCGAACGGCCATCGGCACGCCTGGACGCCCTCGACCGCCTGAACACGAGGTCGAGATAGTCCGATACCGACCGGACGGCGGTGATCTTCACGGCTGGTCGCAGTACCATCCCGGTCGCGATGATCGGATCGCAGCTGCAGCCGCGGGAAGCGGCGAGCCCGCGCGGCGGGTGCCGGCACCTCGCGAGGAGGCCGGGCGATGACTCGATCCACGCGACGTAGCCTCTCCGAGGCAGCTCACAAGCTGGACGCCGCCGCGAACGGGGAAGGCGCCGGCGACCCGCCGCCCAAGCGGCGAGGCTTCAACGAGGCCGCGCACAAGCTCGCGTACCGGCCAACTCACACGGAGCCCGTGGAGGGCGACGTCAGCCCCGCAGGGGTCGCAGGACCGACCGACGCACAGCTGGACGTCGTCGCCCAGGCCGGTCGGGCCGTCCTCGCGCTAGGTGCGCTCGGCGTCGTGTACGGCGACATCGGCACCAGTCCGCTGTACACCGAGCAGACGATCTTCACCCAGTACCACGCGACGAGGCTCATCACAGCAGGCAACGTCTTCGGCATCGTCTCGCTGATCTTCTGGGCGCTGATGGTCGAGGTCTCGATCAAGTACGCCGGCTTCATCATGCGCGCGCACAACCGCGGTGACGGCGGGATCATGGCGTTGACGGCTCTTGTGCTCCGCAACCGAGTCGCCCACACAGCGGCCTTGGTGCTGCTTGGCATCTTCGGCGCGGCGCTGTTCTTTGGTGACGGCATGATCACGCCGGCGATCTCGGTGCTCGGCGCCCTCCAGGGGTTGCAGGTTGACGCTCCTGCGCTCGGGCACCTGATCGTCCCGCTCTCGCTCGTGATCCTGATCGGGTTGTTCGTGCTCCAGCGGCGCGGAACGGGTGCGATCGGCGTGCTGTTCGGGCCGGTGATGGTCGTTTGGTTCATTGCGATCGGGGCGCTGGGGGCGCATCAGGTGCTCAAGGACCCGGGCGTCCTCCAGGCGCTTTCGCCCAGCTGGGGGGCGCGTTTCATGATCAACCACCGGGTTGCTGGATTCCTGACGCTGGGTGGAGTGGTGCTGGCGGTGACCGGGGCCGAGGCGCTCTACGCCGACCGAGGTCACTTCGGCGCGAGCCCGATCCGCCTCGGTTGGTTCTGGCTCGTCTTTCCCGCGTTAGTGCTCAACTACCTGGGTCAGGGAGTCCTGATCCTGCATCACCCGCGGGCCAAGTTCAACCCGTTCTTTCTGATGATCCCCGGCTGGGGCCGCTTCGCGATGCTGCTCCTAGCCACCGCAGCGACGATCATTGCTTCGCAGGCGGTGATCTCCGGCTCGTTCTCGGTCGCAAAGCAGGCCGTCCAGCTCGGCTTCCTGCCCCGGCTGAAGATCCTGCACACCTCCAAGCAGGAGGGCCAGATCTACGTGCCGGTGGTGAACTGGGGGCTGTGCATCGGGGTCACCACGCTTGTACTCGTGTTCAGATCATCCACGCAGCTCGGGAACATGTACGGCGTCGCGGTGACCGGGACCTTCGTCCTCAACACGCTGCTGTTTCTAGCCGTCGCCCGGTCCTTGTGGGGGACGGCGAAGTGGAAGCTGGCGCTGGCCGGTGCTCTGTTCTTGAGCGTCGAGATCTCGTTCTTCAGCTCCAACGTCGCGAAGATCTTTCACGGGGCCTGGTTGCCGCTCGCGGTCGGCGTGTTGGCGGCCGTCGTGATGGTCACCTGGCGGCGCGGGGCCAAGCTCGTCACGGAGAGCCGCACCGCGCAGGAAGGGCCCTTACAGGAGTTCCTCGACGGGCTGGCCGCGGCGAAACCCCCGGTCTCGAGAGTGCCGGGCACCGCCATCTTCCTCAACCCGAGCAAGGACACGACGCCGCTGGCGCTCCGCGCGGAGGTCGTGCACGGTCACACGCTTCAAGAGAAGGTTCTGATCGTCTCGGTCGAGACGGTCAGCGTCCCTCACGTCGCCCCGTCAAGTCGCTTCGTCGTCGAGATGTTGGGTCACGGCCGCTTCCGGATCCTTCACGTCGCCGCCCGGATCGGCTATCAGGACACGCCCGACATCCCCGAGGCGCTGAAGCTCTGCCGCAAGATGGGACAGCTACCGCGCAATCTCGATCTCGAGCACGCGTCCTATTTCGTGTCGCGGATCGCGATAACGCCGACCGATGCCCCCGGGATGGCGCCCTGGCGCAAGCAGATGTTCATCACGATGGCGCATAACGCGGCCGACCCGATCGAGCACTTCGGGCTCCCGAGCGACCGCACGGTAATTATGGGGTCGCGGGTCGCGCTGTGACCCCCGCCCGGCCCCGCGCGGCCCGGCCCGGCCCGCGGCCCCGCCCGGCCCCGCGCGGCCCCGCGCGGCCCGGCCCGGTGTGTTCAGGGGAGCAGCACGATCTTGCCGTGGGTGTGACGTGCGGCCAGCTCGCGGAAGGCGTCGCGAACCTGATCCAGCGGGAACGTGCGCGCGATCGGGATCTCGAGGCTCCCGTCGGCCACCAGCTCCGCGAGCTCGGCGAGCTTCGCCGCGCTGGCGATCGCGTGGGTGCCTTCGCTGTGCACGCCGAGTCGCTCCACCGCGGCGTAATCGATGATCGTGTTGATCCGCTGCGGAGCGACGCCCAGTTCGATCGCAAGGTCGACGTAGCCGCCGCCGAACGTGTCGATGAAGGCGTCGATCGCGCCGGGGGCAGCTTCGCGGATCCGCTCGGCTTGCCCGTCGCCGTAGGTGACCGGCACGATGTCACGGCTTCGCAGCCAGTCGTGGTTGCGTTCGCCGGCCAGCCCGATCACGGTCGCTCCAGTGCGCTTCGCAAGCTGCACCGCGACCGAGCCCACGCCCCCGGCCGCGGCTGAGACCACGACCGTCTCACCGGCCTGAGGGGCGACGGCCTGAACCGACGCGAGGGCGGCGAAGGCAACGACGAACAACGACCCCGCCACCTCCCACGAGAGCGACGGCGGCTTCGCCGTCAGCTGATCGGCGGGAACTGCGACCAGCTCCGCGTGGCTGGCGCGCTCCTCGGTCCACCCCAGCACCTCGTCGCCGGCGGCGAACTCGGTCACGCCGTCACCGACCATCTGCACCACGCCGGCGAGGTCCGTGCCCTCGCCCGACGGGAACGTCGCCGGCCAGCGGTCATGCAGAAGCCCCTCTCGAATCGAGATCTCACCGGGGTTGATCCCGGCTGCCCTTACCGCCACGAGCACACGTCCCGGGCCGGCAGCGGGATCCTCGACGTCGCGCACCTCCAGGACATCGACGCTGCCGTACTCATCGAATCGCACCGCTCTCATCTCAGCTCCTCGATCATCGCCTGCTCATGACGATACATTTCCGCGGCGCACGGCCCGCGGTCTCTGCGCCGTGGCGTGATCAGGCGGGTTTCACGGCTGCGCCTCCCGCGGGGGACAGGCGGTGGTGAAGTACGCTCGTCGGCGTGGAGCCCTGGTTCGACGAGCTCGCCGAGTTCCTGCGCATCCCGTCGGTGAGCGCCGATCCGGCCCGCGCGGCGGACGTCAAGCGCGCGGGGGAGTGGGTCTGCGAGCTGGTGCGCGGCGCCGGCGGTGAATGCGAGATCGTCGACTGGCACGGGCAGCCGCTGGCAGTCGGCGAGCTCCGCGCGTCGTCGGAGCCGGAGCGTGCGCCGACCGTTCTCTGCTACGGCCACTTCGACGTGCAGCCGCCGGACCCGCTGGCGCTTTGGGAATCACCGCCGTTCGAGCCTGAGATCCGCGGGGACTACCTCTACGCCCGCGGCGTCGCGGACGACAAGGGCCAGCTTTATCTGCTGCTCTGCGGCGCGCGCGAGCTCGCAGGCGCCGGGGAGCTGCCGGTCAATGTGCGCTTCGTGTGCGATGGGGAGGAGGAGACTGGCGGCCACTCGATCGTCGAGTTCCTCGAGGCGGATGGGCGAGGCGCCGACGTCGCGGTGATCTTCGATAGCGGGATGATCCGTCGCGGGCTCCCCGCCTTCAATGTCGCAACGCGAGGGGTCGCCTATTTCCACGTGACGGTGCGAACTGGCGAGCGGGATCTCCACTCCGGTCTCTACGGCGGCGCCGCACTCAATGCCGCGCACGCACTGATCCAGACGCTCGGTGCGGTCCTCGCACTCGACGGTCGCCTGGTTGAGCCGCTACGGACGGGGATCCTGGCACCTACGCAGGTGGAGCTGGAGAGCTGGCGCGAGCTGCCGGCCGGTGCCGACGAGCTCGCTGCGCAGGGCGCCCGCCCGATGGACACGTCCGCCGCAGAGGAGTTCTACCTGCGGACGTTCGCCGAGCCCGCTCTCGACGTCAACGGGATCGAGAGCGGATCGCCGCACCTGATGAAGACCGTCATACCGGCCCGAGCCGTCGCGAACGTATCGATCCGCCTCGCGCCTGGTCAGCAGGTCGCGGAGATCGCCGCCGCATTCGAGCGTCTGCTCCGCGACGCGGCGCCGCCAGGCGCCGAGCTCGAGGTGGAGCTGCTGTCCTCGGCCCCACCGGGCGTGGTCCCGCCGGACGCCAAGGCCGTGCAGCTCGGGCTGGACGCGTTCGAGCGAGTGCTCGGCGTGCGGCCGGCCCTGATCCGCTCCGGCGGCACGCTCCCGATCGTTGCTGCGCTCGCAGATCGTGGCGTCCCGACGATCATCACCGGCTTCTCGCTGCCGAATGCCAACATCCATTCGCCGAACGAGTGCCTGCTCGTCGAATATGTATCACTCGGAATCGCGGCGGCCCGAGCGCTGTTCGCGGAGTTCGCGTCGCTGTGAACGATGCCTGAACCCGACCTCGTAGACCCACTGACGCCGGCTCCCCGCGTTCTCGCGGACGACGCGCGGCGTGAGAGGCACATACTCAGGCTCGAGTTCGGCTCGCGGGAGCAGTTCGACGATCCGTCGCTGGAGTACCGCCGGCTGTTCTCTGAGCTCCTGGGTACCTTCTTCCTGGTGCTCGTCGCCGCCGGCGGCGGGATCTTGCACGCGAAAGGGCAGATCAGCCTCTCGGCTGCGGTTGTCGCGCCTGGGCTGATGGTGATGGCGATCATCCTGTTCATGGGCGCGGTCTCAGGTGCGCACCTGAACCCGGTTGTGACGCTGGCGTTCGCGGCGCGGGGCGACTTCTCGTGGAAGCGGGTGCCGGGCTACATCGTCACGCAGCTGCTCGGGTCCGCGCTGGCATGCCTTTTCCTGCTAGCCGTGCTCGGCAACGTCGAGCACATGGGTGCGACCCTACCCGGACCCGGTTACCACGCCTGGCAAGCGTTCCTGATGGAGATTGTCCTCACGGCCGGACTGCTCAGCGTAATCCTGGGTACCGCCTCGGGGGCGCAGAACGTCGGCCGCATCGGCGCCCTCGGCGTCGGCGGGTATATCGCCCTCGCCGGCCTCTGGGCAGCGCCGGTGAGCGGCACGTCGATGAACCCGGCGCGGTCGTTCGGCCCGGCGCTCGTCAGCGGCCATTGGACGGCTTACTGGGCTTACGTCGCCGGGCCTCTGATCGGCGCGGCGATCGCGGTTGCCTGCGCGTGGATTCTGCGCGGCGCTGGTGGCGACCCGGTCTCGCGCGCGGCCGGGTCCGGCACGCTGGCGGCGGGTGATCCGAGCGGACAGGGAAAGCCCGATCGGTGATGACGACCCCAGAGCACACGCGGCTCGAGGAGAAGCGGACCGGACGGGCAAACTGGCTCGGGTGGGGCCCGTATCTCAGCGAGCGCCAGTGGGGCACCGTCCGCGAGGACTACAGCGCCGGCGGCGACGCATGGAATTACTTCCCTCACGACCAGGCGCGCTCGCGCGCCTATCGCTGGGGAGAGGACGGGATCGCGGGGATCAGCGACGAGCGCCAGCAGCTTTGCTTTTCGCTCGCACTCTGGAACGGGGTCGATCCGATCCTCAAGGAGCGGATGTTCGGCCTCACCAATGGGCAGGGCAATCACGGCGAGGACGTCAAGGAGTACTGGTTCTACCTCGACAGCACCCCCACCCACTCGTACATGAAGATGCTCTACAAGTACCCGCAGGGTGAATTTCCCTACGACGACCTCGTGGCGACGAACGGGCGGCGTAGTCGTGACGAGTTCGAGTACGAGCTGATCGACACGGGCATCTTCGGTGAGGCCCGCTACTTCGACGTCTTCGTCGAGTACGCCAAGGCTGCTCCCGACGACATCCTCGTCGAGGTGACCGCGCACAACCGGGGCCCGGACGTGGCGGCGCTGTGTCTGCTTCCGACGCTCTGGTTTCGCAACACGTGGGCGTGGAGCGGCGCATCGGCGCCGTCGCTCGAGCAGGTCATTGCGCCCGGCGGCGGTGCGGCGGTGCGCGCCTCCCACCCCGAGCTCGGCGACTGGCTGCTGCGATGCGAGGACTCGGCCGAGCTTCTGTTCTGCGAGAACGAGACGAACACGGAGCGGCTGTTCGGGACTCCGAACCTAGCCGCGTACGTCAAAGACGGAATCAATGACTACGTCGTCGGCGGCGCGACCGGCGCCGTCAACCCTGCTCACACGGGAACGAAGATGGCGGCGCTGCACCGGCTCGAGCTCGCGCCCGGTGCGAGCGCCCGCGTCCGCCTGCGGCTGACGGCGACTTCCGCCGCCGCCGTCGCCAACCCGCGTGCGAAGCCGCTCGGCACCGCCTTCGACGGCGTGATCGAGGCGCGGCGCACCGAGGCTGACGACTTTTACGCGACGGTGATCGACGCCTCGAACAGCGATGATGCCGCGAACGTCATGCGCCAGGCGCTCGCCGGTCTGCTGTGGGGCAAGCAGTACTACGAGTACGACGTCCACAAATGGCTGCGCGAGCACGGCGTCGACCCGTGGGCGGCGAGCGCCCCGGCCACGAGCGTCCGCAACGCGTCCTGGTTCCACCTCGATTCGGGCGATGTCATCTCGATGCCCGACAAGTGGGAGTACCCCTGGTTCGCCGCTTGGGACCTGGCGCTACAGACGGTGCCGCTGTCGCTGGTCGATCTCGACTTCGCCAAGGGACAGATCGAGCTGCTATTGAGCGACCGCTACCTGCACCCGAACGGCCAGATCTCGGCGTACGAGTGGAATTTCAGCGACGTAAACCCGCCGCTCCACGCGTGGGCGGCGCTGTACGTGTACGAGCGGGAGCGCGAGACCCGCGGCGAGGGCGACGCCGAGTTCCTCGAGCGAGTTTTCCATCGCCTGCTGATGAACTTCACCTGGTGGGTCAACCGCAAGGATCCCGACGACCGCAACCTGTTCCAGGGCGGGTTCCTCGGTCTCGACAACATCGGCGTGTTCGATCGCTCGGCACCGCTTCCGGGTGGAGGCACGCTCGAGCAGGCCGACGGCACGGCGTGGATGGCCATGTACTGCCAGGGGATGCTCCAGATTGCGCTCGAGCTCGCCCGCCGCGACCACGCCTACGAGAGCATGGCGGTCAAGTTCCAGATGCACTTCGTCTGGATCACCGCAGCGATCAATCCGCCCGACAGCGATTCGCTCTGGGATGAGGAGGACGGCTTCTACTACGACGTGATGCGGCTGCCGGATGGCAGCGCACTTGACCTGCGGGTGCGCTCGCTGGTCGGTCTGCTGCCGATTTGCGCAGCGACCGTGATCGACCCCGAGTTGCTCGACCGCGTGCCCGAGCTGTTGCGAACGTGGGAGGGGTTCGTGGCGGAGTACCGGGATTCAATCCCGGTGCTGGCTACGCAGCCAGGGCCGAACGCCGACGGCAAGCGTCTCTCATCGCTCGTTGGCGAGGACCGGCTACGACGGGTCCTGGCGACCATGCTCGACGAGTCGGAGTTCCTCGGCCCGCACGGAATCCGGGCGATCTCCGCCTACCACGCCGAGCACCCATACATCTTCGATATCGCCGGGCAGGAGTTCCGTGTCGACTACGAGCCGGCTGAGTCCCATACCGGAATGTTCGGCGGGAACTCGAACTGGCGCGGTCCGGTCTGGTTCCCGATGAACCTGGTGATCCTGCGCGGCCTGCTACAGCTGCACGAGTACTACGGAGAGAACATGAAGGTCGAGTGCCCGACCGGCTCGGGCAAGCAGATGAACCTGAGGGAGGTCGCCGAGGAAATCGGGCGCCGCCTGGTGGCGATCTTCCTGCGCGACGAGAACGGCCGGCGGCCGGTTTTCGGTGGGATCGAACAGTTCCAGTCCGATCCACACTGGCGCGAGCTGCTCCTGTTTCACGAGTACTTTCACGGCGACAACGGCGCCGGGCTCGGCGCCAGCCACCAAACGGGCTGGACGGGCCTGGTCGCGTTGCTGTTCAACCTGGGGACCGGCACCAGTGCGGAACGCCGGGCCGCGGCGCAGGCGCGCCAGGCCGCGGCTGAGGCGGAGGGGCGCTGACGATGCGCCTGCCCGGGCGCCCGACGATCTATGAGATCAACACCGCCGTCTGGCTGGGCGATCTCAGCCGGCGGCTCGGTCGCCCGGTCCGCCTGTCGACGGTGCCCGCAATCGAATGGGATCGGCTCGCGGCGCTGCGCGTCGACGCGGTCTGGCTGATGGGCGTCTGGCGACGCAGCGCCGGCGGTCTCGCGATCGCCGAGCGAAACCCCGGGCTGATGGCAAGCTTCCGGGCGACGCTTCCCGACTTGCAGCCCGGCGACGTGATCGGCTCGCCGTATTGCGTGCGCGATTACGAGCTCGAGCCGCGCTTCGGCGGCCCGGGCGCGCTCGCGAAGGCCCGCGCCGCGCTTGCGGACCGCGGGATCGGCCTGATCCTCGACTACGTGCCAAATCACGTCGCGCCCGACCACACTTGGACCAGCGACCATCCGGAGTACTTCATCCACGGGACGGCAGCGGAGCTCGAAGCGGATCCGGCGGCCTTCCTCGAGACCGCCGCCGGCGTGCTCGCGAACGGCAAAGACCCGTATTTCTCGCCTTGGCCCGACGTCGTCCAGCTGAATGCGTTCTCGCCCGAACTGCGCGAGGCGGCGACCCGGACGCTGGTCTCGATCGGCGAGCAGTGCGACGGCGTTCGCTGCGACATGGCGATGCTGATGACGAACGAGGTGTTTGCCCGCACGTGGGGCGAGCGCGCTGGGCACCAGCCGGCCGAGGACTACTGGCAGTCGATCATCGCCGCGGTTCGGGCGGGGGACCCCGACTTGGTGTTCATCGCCGAGGCCTATTGGGACATGGAGTGGACGCTGCAGCAGCAGGGCTTCGACTTCTGCTACGACAAGCGCCTTTACGACCGGCTCGTGGGCGAGTCCGCCCAGTCGGTCCGAAGCCACCTGCAGGCCGCCCCGGACTATCAGGAGCGGCTCGTACGCTTCATCGAGAACCACGACGAGCCGCGTGCGGCGGACACGTTCACGCCGGAGCAGGAGCGCGCCGCTGCGGTCGTGATGTCGACACTCGAGGGCGCGCGCCTGTACCACGCGGGCCAGTTCGACGGACTCCATACCCACGTTCCCGTATTCCTCGCACGCGGTCCTGAGCAGCCCGGGGACCGCGAGCTGCGCGACTTCTACGAGAAGCTGCTCGCTGCGGTCGCCGAGTCCGATCTGCGCGACGGCGACTGGCAGCTGTGCGAGTGCCGCGGCTGGCCCGACAACGGCAGCGCTGGGCAGCTCGTCTCGTGGTGCTGGCGCGCGAACGGACGGCGACATCTCGTCGTCGTGAACCTGGCATCAGGCGAAGCGCAGGCGCGGATCCGGCTTCCGTGGAGCGATCTCAGCGGGCGGGCCTGGCGCCTGACCGACGCGCTCAGCGGTCGCGACTTCGAGCGCGACGGCACCGAGCTCCAGGACCAGGGCCTGTATGTCGGGATGGGCCCGTGGGAGCCCTACTTCCTCGCGCTCGCCGACTGCTGAGCTGAGCCGTACTCAGTCCGGAAGTAGCGGCACGGATGGGCCCGGGTCGCGGCCGAGCAGCACGGCGCGGGTGAGAACGGCCGATCCGAACCGCTCGTGGACATCGTCGATGGCCGCGTCGAGGGCGAGGCTGCGGCGACGATCGAAAGGCAGCACGAGCTGGACGGCACCGTCGCTCGAGAGGTTGCCGACCGCGATGCCGACGAGCGTGAGGCCCTTACCGTCGATCATCGGCGTTGCCGCCGCCAGAAGCCCCCTGGCCGTGGCGAGGATCGTCCTGGTCTGTGCCGTGGCTTGATCAAGCGTGTGCGAACGGGTCGCCCGCGTGTAGTCGTCGAAACGCAGCCGCAGGACGACGGTGCGACCGACCCGCCCCGCCGCGCGCATCCGTCGGGTGACACGGTCGACCAGCCCGACGAGCACGGCGTCGATCTCGCGGGACGACTTTCGCGACCTGCCGAGGGCATGCTGGGACCCGATCGAGCGGCGTCGGCGGCGCGCCTGGACCGGCCGGGGATCGCGATTGTGCGAGAGCGCGTGGAGGTGGCGGCCCGACGCTCGGCCGATGATCGAGATCAGCGTCGCCTCTGTCAGGCCCGCGACCTCGCCGACGGTCGTGATCCCGCACCGGTGGAGCTTGCGCGCGGTCACCGACCCGACGCCCCACAGCCGTTCGATCGGCAACGGATGAAGGAAGTCGAGCTCACGGTCAGCCGGAACGACGAGCAGGCCATCGGGCTTGGCCACGCCGCTCGCGACCTTGGCGAGGAACTTGGTCCGGGCGACTCCCACCGTGATCGGCAGGCCCACCCGCCGCGCCACGTCCTTTCGCAGCTTCGCCGCGATCTCGATCGGTCGGCCCGAGATCCGCTCCAGGCCGCGAACGTCGAGGAACGCTTCGTCGATCGATAGGCCCTCGACGATCGGCGCCGTCTGCTCGAACACCTCGAACACAGCCTTGCTCGCCTCCGTGTAGGCAGACATTCGCGGCGGGACGACGATCGCCCGCGGGCACAGCCGGCGAGCCTGCGCCCCGCCCATCGCCGTCCGGACGCCGTGAGCCTTGGCTTCGTAGCTGGCGGCGAGCACGACGCCCGCACCGACGATCACGGGCCGGCCCCGCAAGCGGTGGTCGTCGCGTTGCTCGACGGAGGCATAGAACGCGTCGAGGTCCGCGTGTAGGATCGTGACGTCGGCGGACACGAACGTATGTTCCCATCCGATGGTGACGGAAGTGACCGGGACCGCCCCGGCCTGCCACCAGCCTCGCGGACGGCTACCGCACCTCGAGCAGTCGCGCCCCCTGCGCTGGAGCGACGCGGCACGCGTCGTCTGGCACGAGCGCCCCGGGGGGCAGGAGCGTGAGCACGTGGCCGCCGAATCCCCCGCCCATCATCCGCGCGCCTGCTGCGCCGCCGTCGCGCAGGCGCCTAACGGTTTGCTCGACCGCGTCGGTCGAGGAGTCATAGAGGTCGCGCAGGCTAGCGTGCGAGGCGTCGAGCAGCCGGCCGACCTCGGCGAAGTCACCGCATGCGAGCGCCTCGACGGTCGCATCGACGCGGGCGTTCTCCTCGATCACGTGACGCACGCGGCGGTCGAGCGGGTCCGGCAGGCGGCCGAGGTCATCCGGGACCGCGTCGCGAAGGCTGCCGAGGCCGAGCGCCAAGCGGGCCTGCTCGCACTCCTCACGGCGCTCGTTGTAGGCGGACCCGGCGAGCGAACGGCGCTCGCCTGAGGGGACCGTCACCAGTTGCCACTGCCCCAGATGAAGCGGGACCGGCCGAACCTCGAGCGTACGGAAGTCGATGCGCAGTGCCCGATCGCGCTCTCCGAACAGCGATGCGAGCTGATCGAGCAGACCGGTGTGCGCTCCGACCCAGTCGTTCTCGACGCGCGAGCACAAGCGCGCGAGCGCCACGCGGTCCTCCGGCTCTGGGATCCCGGCAACCGCCAGCAGAGCGAGGCAGAGCGCGACTTCGATCGCCGCCGAGGAGGAGAGTCCTACGCCCTCGGGCACGTCGCCCCGGATGTCGAGCTCGGCGCCCTGCAGCTCGAAGCCGGCTGCCGACAGCTCGCCCAGAGTGCCCCGCACGAAGTCGGTCCAGCCGCCGGTGCGGCCGCCGCCCGGTGACTGCACCGGACCGCCGGCGAGCGGAAATGTCTGCTCCTCACCGCGGTCGATCGCCCTCGCGATCACCTCTCCCATGTCGCGCGGCTCGGCGGCGACAAGGACGCCCTGCTCGATCGCGAACGGAAGGCTCAGCCCGTCGTTGTAGTCCGTGTGCTCGCCGATCAGGTTTGCGCGGCCCGGGCCAAGGGCGACCACCCGCGAGATGCTCGACCGTCGGGCGCCGGCATCCGTCATCTGCCCGACTCTATCGGCGCCCCTCTCGCGCGGCCGCTACTGGATCAGTTGGTGGCGTGCGAATCCGGCGGCGCCGGGGATGACGGCGGCGGCGTCTTGGTCGAACCATTGTTCGAGTAGTGAGCTGTAGATGCCGCGGTAGTCGGTGTTTTCGATTTGGTTGCCGTTGATGTCGAGGTTGGTGAGGGTGGGCCATTCGCCGATCATGGTGCCGGTGGTGCGGCTGCCGATGAGGAGGCTGATGCCGGCGGCGCCGTGGTCGGTTCCGTTGGAGCCGTTTTCTTGGGGGCGGCGGCCGAATTCTGACCAGACGTGGATGAGGACGCGTTGGTCGATGCCGCGGGCTTCGAGGTCTGCTTGGAAGGCGGCGATCGAGTCGGCGGCGAGTTGGAGGCCGGTGTCGAAGGTGCTGGCTTGTGTTGCGTGGGTGTCGAATTGGGTGTCGGTGGTGAGGGCGACGGCGCGGAGGGGCAGTCCGGAGGCGATCATCGCGGCGAGGCCTGCGAGGCGCTGCGGGAGGTCGCCGGTGGTGGTGGTCGGGTAGGTGACGGGGCTCGTGTAGGCGGGGTCGCCGTTCGCGCCGCGGAATGGTGCGAGTGCGCGGCGGACGATCCCGACCTCCGAGGCGGCTTCGGCGACTTGCGCGATCGCGGGATCCTTTGAGTGGTGTTGGGCGTCCCCGAGCGCTGAGGCGGAGTCGAGTGTCCAGTCGAACACGTCACCCCAGACGCCGTTTAGCCAGAGCGAGAAGTCGGCGGGGGTCTGGATCGCGGCGGTCGGATTGACCGCGGTCGCGAGGGTGGGGTTCATTTGGCCGTCCATGGAGAGGCCTTGGAGGGGGTTGGTGGGGGTCCCGGCGATGTCGAGGTAGCGTCCGAGCCAGCCGGTTTGGAGGCTGGTGTCGGTCGCGCCGACTTCCCAGTAGTGGCGGGAGGTGAAGTGCGACATGTCGGGGCTGCTGTATCCGATCCCGGGGAGCACGATGACTTTCCCGGCGTTGTGCAGCTGCGCGAATGAGGTCGCTGAGGGGTGCCAGCGCAGGCTGGGGTCCTCGGTGAACGGCGTCCCGGCGGTGATCGGGACCGCGAGGGTGGGGCGGAGCTGCTGATAGAGCGCGTTTCCGGCGGGTGCGAGGACCGACAGTGCGTCGATCCCGCCTTGCAGGAAGATCGAGACGAGGACCGGGCTGGTTGGGCTCTGGACGGTCGCTGCTTGCGCGATTCCGTCCCCTAGTACGCGGCCGGTCAGCCCGAGCCGCCCGGCTCCGTACACCGACACAAGCCCGCCCGCTGCGCCGAGCAGGAACCGCCGCCGATCGATCCCAGCCCCCGCGGGGACGGGCATCCGCGGATCCCACTCCCGCGCCGAGCCTGACCGACCCGCGAGCGCCATCCGGATCGCCTGGGAGCGTGAGAAACCTTCACAACACCCTCGCTGCTCGCTCATCAGCAGCACTGCCATTCAGGAGTCGTCGGGACCAACGCACGCAATGCGTTCTGACGCAGGATGCGATATGTCACCTGCTCCCAATCGGCGGTGATCCCTCGCTGGGCACGGCGGCTGAACGCGAGCAGGTTGCCATGCGTGCTCGCCGAGAACGGCGGATCGCCCCAGTAACGAAGCGCCGAGTCGAGCGCCTCCTCCGCGCTCTCGTGTTCGGGATATGAATGGCCATTCGGGTTCAGGACCCGGCTCTGCAATGCGTATGTCACCGCTGTGAACCTTCCCGACCAGCGCGCCGTGTCGAGCCAGTCCGCGTAGTTCCAGCCGGCCACGTTCGGCGGCTCGAACAAGCGCTGCCCGGCCTGCTGTCCGATCCAGGACCAGGCGTCGGTCTCGATCGTGAGGTCGAGTGCTCGTAGCAGCCCGGCGCAGTAGACGACCGGTGGGATCACCATGCTCGGGCCTTCGTGGAACAGGGGGTGTCGGAGGATCGCCTCGACCAGCGGCCGGGTCTCGAACCCACTCGCAACGTACGTCCGCTCGAGCGCGCGCTGATCGCCGGCCGGAACCGGCGCCCCGACGAAGTACCCCCACAGCTTCGCGACCATGAAAGACGGATGCAGCGGATGCTGCACACACATCCGGCACGTGTCGAGGTAACCGAACCGGCCACGATGACCGAAGATCCTCTTCACCCCTTCGTCATGCAAGCTCGCCTCGTAGCGGAAGTTCGTCGGTCCCACCCCGATGTTCCAGTCGTTGGTGAACCCGGTCAGTGCCCGGGCCATCTCGTGCACGTCGAGCTGGTCATAGCCGCGGTCGGCGCCGAGCGTGAACAGCTCCATGGACTCGCGCGCGTAGTTCTCGTTCGGGCTCCACTTCGAGTTCTGCGCGCCGTTGAGCCACAGCAGCATCGCCGGATCGCGCGTCACCTCCACGAACAGATCATGGAAGTTCCCGAGCGCACGCGCCCGCATCATCTTGTTCTGCCCCAGCATCAGCTCCGCGTTCGACGCATCGATCGAGGTCGCGAACCAGCTATGCCAGACCAAAGTCATGCGCTCGATCAGCTGCTGATCGGAGCGAACCATCCGATCGAGCCACCAGCAGTGGTCATCACCCCACACGCCCGTCGGATCGAGTGGACCGCCGTTACTGTTGCGCGGCGCGCGGCCAATCAGCTGCGCGGGCCCTGACGGCCGTGTGAGCGACCTCACGGCGCCATCGAGTCCGAGCGCGGCGAGCCGGGCCGGCTGCCCGGGTCTTGGCCCGAAACCGGCGCGCCAAAGCAGTCGCGTCGCCTCGCGTTCGGTGAACGGGCCGTGGTAGACGGCGATAGGTGAGCTCGGAAGCGATGCCATGGTGAAATCACGGCACGCGGGCTGCGGGCCGCCGCCCGCGTGCCATGAGTTGCTATCGGCTGGACGCTATCCAGCCATGAGCTGAACAGTGATGCGGTCCGCGGATCGGCTCAGTCCTCTGAGCTCCCCCGGCGCGTGATCGCGGACGCTCATCCGAGCTTGTCCGTGTCCAGCCAGCGGCTGAGAGCGTGCCGGCCGACCAGCGTGACCCCGCCGTCGGCGGCGATCCAGTCACGAGCGCGGAGCTCGCCAACAAGATCCTGCGCGTGGCTGGGCGCGGGGCCTTCGCCGGCGACGACCAGCGAATGACTGCCGGGCTCGACCAGCCAGCGGCCTGAATCCAGAGCCGCGAGCGCGAGGCCCTGCTCGCCCGTCGGCAGATCCATCGGATGCGGTCCCGGCCGGCGCTCCGAGTCGGCGTCGGGCGCCGAGCCGGCAAGTTCGGCGCCCCAGACGGCCGCCTCGTCGCTCAAACCCTCGGTGCGGGCGCGCATCCATCCCACCGCGTTGTCAACCCACTCACTCGCACGAGCCGGATCGACGCCGATCGCTTCCGCGATCTCCTCCAAGTCTCCTTGTACCACTCGCTCGATCGAGCGGCTGAACTCCTTGGCGATCGCTCGGATCTTGGCCTCGAAGCTTTCTTGACCGTCATTGTCAGCGGACATGAGTCAATGATGGCACGCCCGCCTATCGGGCGGCCGAAGGCCTCTAAGGGCCGAAGGCCTCCGGGATGTTCGGCGCCAGCCGAACTCCTAAGGGCCGAAGGCCTCCGGGATGTTCGGCGCCAGCCGAACTCCTAAGGGCCGA
>Ga0302326_10002990_pt1 | contig 40392 bp, 37 predicted proteins | sample Palsa_T0_3_FD_202264 | JGI IMG/M metagenome (GOLD analysis project Ga0302326, IMG submission 202264) | Peat permafrost microbial communities from Stordalen Mire near Abisko, Sweden - Palsa_T0_3 | ecosystem: Environmental > Terrestrial > Soil > Palsa > Peat permafrost | place: Sweden: Abisko... | reverse complement strand
ACGGCGACCGTCAATTTCGCGACGATCCCTCGATCGTCGGCGGATTCGCCCTCCTTCGCTCGCGTCCGGTCATGGTGATCGGCCAGCAGCGCGGTCGGGACACGCGCGAGAACCTGCGCCGTAACTTCGGCATGCCGGCGCCCGAAGGGTATCGCAAGACGAGCCGTCTCGCGCGCTTGGCCGCGCGGCTGCGGCTACCGATCGTGACGTTCGTCGATACCAAGGGCGCGGATCCCGGCATCAGCTCCGAAGAGCGCGCGCAGTCGGAGGCGATCGCGACCTGCCTGCAGACCTTTTCCACCGCGCGCGTGCCGATCGTTACGACGATCATCGGCGAAGGCGGTTCGGGCGGCGCGCTGGCGCTCGCCATCGCCGACCGCGTGATCATGCTCGAGCACAGCACGTACTCCGTCGCTTCGCCCGAGGGCTGCGCGGCGATTCTGTGGTCGGATGCGAGCAAAGCGGAAGAAGCGGCGGCGCGCTTGAAGTTGACTGCCGATGACTTACGCCGCTTCGGGGTTGTCGACGAGATCATCACCGAGCCGCTCGGCGGCGCGCATCGCAACGCCGAAGACGTCGTCAAGCGCACGCTCGAGGTGATCGACGCCGCATTGACCCAGCTGACCCCGCTGTCCGAAGAAAGACTCATGGAGGAGCGATATCGAAAGTATCGCCGATTGGGCGAGTGGCAGGCGGAAGGTTTGGAACCGATCGGAGCGCAGTGACGAGACGCGCTTCGCCCGTCCTCCGTCTGGCGGGACGCATTACCGCCGCAGCCCTCGGGTTGCTCGTCGTTACCCTCGTTTCGATTCAGTTCGCGCGAGCCATCGGTGAGAACGTCGGCACCGCGCGAGAGCTCGCACGGATTCGTTCCGATATCGGTGCCCTCGAACGGCGTCGCGACGAGCAGCAGAGCGAGCTTCGGCGGCTGCGCGATCCAGAGGGGGCGATCCCCGATATCCACGATCGCTTGCGCCTCGTCAGGCCGAACGAAGCGCTGATTTTCGTTTCGCCTCAGCCGGCGCCGACGGCCAGCGCCGATCCGTGAGCGGTACTGCCGGCGGCATCGTCATCAATCTCAACGCGTACGGCGCGACCGTGCGGCTCGACGACGGCGACCTGGCCAGCGCCAGCGCGTCGGACGTCGAGACCCATCGCGATCAGTACCAGCGCTCGCTGATTCGTCGCAAGCGGCTTGCGTTCGAAGTGCGGCGCGAGGGCCGCCGCTGCGCCGTGAGGCTTGCGCCGCAGTTGCGCGACGAAGCGCTGGAAGAGCAGATCGTATCGTATCTCAAGAGTACCGAAGAGTGGGAGCCGGCCGACGGCGTTCCGGCGGCCGAGCGGCACTTTTTACGGAAGAAGCGTCGCGCGGCGCTCTTCGAATCAAGGCATTCGAGCCGTTAGCGCTCGAACGTTGCTCGCGTGACCAAGCGCTACGCTATCGTCTCGATCGGCACGAACTCGACACGTCTGCTGCTGGCCGATATCGGGCCGGAGCATCCGCGCACCGAGCTCGCGCGCTCCACCGGCACCCGGATCGGCGAAGGCCTCGGCGAGCGCGGCCGGCTCGACGACGAGCCGATGGAGCGTACGCTCGAAGCGATCGCTCAGTACGCGCGGGCGATCCGCGGACACTACGTACGCCTCTTTGCCGTCGCCACCAGCGCGTTGCGGCGTGCCCAGAACGGCGAGGCGTTCGCGCAGCGCGTCTCGGACCTGCTGCGCGTTCCGGTGCGAGTGCTCTCCGGAGAAGAAGAAGCAGCGGCGTCCTATCGTGGCGCGATCACGGCATTCGACGGGAAGCGCGGCGAGCGCATCGGCGTGCTGGATACCGGGGGCGGCAGCACCGAGTACGCGGTCGGCGACGGGCCGGCGCCCGAGCAAATGGTCTCGTGTGAAATCGGGGCCGTGCGTTTGACGGAGGCGGTGCCGGCATTGAGCGGTCGCGATGGGGCTGCGGCCGGAGATGCCGTTGCGGCGGCGCGCGAAAAGGCCAAAGAGGCTCTCCAACCGGTGCTGACGTGCGCGCCCGTCGAGCACGTGGCGTTTGTCGGCGGAAGCGCGACCGCGACCGCGGCGATCATGCAAGGGCGCCGCGCGCCGTTCGAATCGTTTGCGCTCACCCGCGCCGACCTCCAGCGCACGCTCGACCGGCTGCTCCCCATGACGCTGGCGGAGCGCAAAGAAGTGCCGGGGATGAAGCCGCAGCGCGCCGACATACTGCCTGCCGGAATCATCGTGCTCGATACGGCGCTCGAGCTACTTGGCCGCGATCGAGCCGTGGCGACGACGGCCGATCTTCTGCTGGGCATCCTGTTGCAGGAACGGGACGCCGCGGGTGGGAGACCAACCCATGAACGACAGCCAAATACGCGAGCATATCGAGAGCCTCGTCGCTGAAGAGCATCGTCTGCTCGAGCACGGCGACGGTGGCGGCATGACCAACGACGATCGCGAGCTCCTCGAGGCGATCTCCGTGCGCCTCGACCAGTATTGGGATCTGTTACGCCAACGCCGCGCGCGCCGCGATGCCGGACAGGATCCTGAGGTCGCCCACATACGCGACGAGAACATCGTGGAGCACTATCAGCAGTAGCGCCGCGCAACGTGTCAGCGAGCGCAGCGGCACTTGAGTGTCACCGTGAGCGGAGCAGCACACCGTGTCATCCTGAGCGGAGCGCCCAAAGGGCGCGAAGTCGAAGGACGAAGGGCGAAGAGCGATTCACGGGATGGTGGTGGAACTGGCAGACACGACGGACTTAAAATCCGTTGCTCGCGAGAGCATCCGGGTTCGACTCCCGGCCATCCCAAGAAATTGCCTTATTTTGCAGGCGTTTTGCCTCGGTAAGCTCGTATTTTGTCACGGGCGCGCCGTGCCAGGCTAGGTCCTTGAGGCAGAGCCTGAGCCGGCGGCGAGAGGCGCTCGTGGCGACCGAGGTGTATCATTGAAGCATGGAAAGGCAATTTCAGGTTTTCGTCGAGCACGATTCAAGCGAGAAGGCATGGGTGACGTACGTCCCCGTGCTGGACCACCTCTCTACATTTGGACGCACGCGCGACGAGGCACTGGAGAACACACGCGAGGCGATCCTGGGCTATCTTGAAGCCGCCGAAAAGGAAGGCATCGAGCTTAGCGTCGATGTTGCTCCAGCAGAACTCGTTCAGATCGCGGTTTAGCCCTGGCCAAGACGCCACGAGTTAGCGGCAAGGCAGTCTGCGCTGCGCTTGAGCGCAGCGGTTTCGTCCTATCTCACACCCGCGGAAGTCACTATTATTACCGTCGGCCAGGATCGAATCGTCTCGTTGTCGTTCCGGTTCATGCAGGCAAGATCGTCCCTCCGGGAACGCTCCTCGCGATCCTTCGGCAAGCGGAACTAAGTGTCAACGAGCTGGTCGAGTTGCTCAAGGCGTAATACCTGGAACGAAAACGCTATGAGCAAGAAATACGTCCAAATATCCGTTGAGGTCGAAGTCGGAACGGGGAACGTATTCGAGCAACTCGGCCTGCCGAACCCGGAGGAACGTCTCCGCAAGGCTCGACTAATGAATGTTATCAACGCCGTCGTGAAACGTAGAGGCCTGTCGCAAACCGACGCGACTGAAGCTACTGGCTTGGATCAAGCGGATATCTCAAGAATCCAACACGGGTGCGGTGCACGCTACTCGAGGCAGACGAAGAGCGAATCGCGTTCTTAAAGCGACAGTTGCACGACCTCGACGCACGCCGGGCTTCCATCGAAGCGGAGCTTGCGGCAATGGTCGGCGAGAGCGCTGAGCCTCGCTTCACGAATGCTCCATCTTCCGAAAGCGGCCGCCGATTGGGTGCGCGCGAGAAGATCGCGCTCTTCCGCCGGCTCTTCGCGGGCCGCCCTGACGTCTTTGCGTTGCGGTGGGAGAATCGCAAAGATGGCCGATGGGCGTACGCGCCGGCATGCCATAATGAGTGGGTAGCCGGTGTTTGCGGCAAGCCGAAGATCAAGTGCAGCGCGTGCCCGAATCAAGCGTTTATCGCATTCGGCGACGACATCATCGAGCGCCACCTGCGAGGGACGATCGCGTCAAAGGGATCCGCGCAATACGCGGTTGGCGTCTATCCGCTCTTATCCGACAATCGCTGCTCTTTCTTAGCAGCGGATTTCGACGGCGAGAGCTGGAGCGACGATGCGCGCGCCTATCTGGAGGCCTGCCGTGCGCAAAATGTGCCCGCGGCGCTGGAGCGCTCGCGCTCCGGCGGTGGCGGACACGTCTGGATATTCTTTGCCGAACCGATCGCCGCGGGCGAGGCTCGACGATTGGGCGCCGCGCTGACGACCGAAGCGATGGAACGCCGGCCCGAGATCGGGTTTGAGTCGTATGATCGCTTCTTTCCGAGTCAAGACATTCTGCCGACTGGTGGATTCGGCAACCTCATTGCGCTTCCACTCGCGCGCGGTCCTCGCGAGCTCGGCAACAGCGTCTTCGTTAACGACGATCTTGAGCCGTATCCCGATCAATGGGCGTTCTTGGCCGAACTGGAGCGGGTTTCGGCTGCGCGAGTATCCTCGCTGGTTCGTGAGGCGCAGCAAACCGGTCGCGTCCTCGGCGTTCGCATGCCGTTGGACGACGACGAATTCGAACAACCGTGGCTACTTACTCCCTCGCGACGCACCACGCGGCAACGTATCGTCGGGCCCTTACCACAGTCGGTTGAAATCGTTCTGGCCGACGGCGTCTACGTTGCGCGCAAAAATCTGCCGCCTGCGTTAGTTGCCCGCCTCATACGGACGGCTGCATTCGCCAATCCCGGAATTCTATCGCGCGCAAGCTATGCGACGTTCGACGTATGACAAACCGCGTATAGTCTCGTGCGCCGAACTGGATGCCGAGCATATCGCGCTTCCGCGCGGCTGCCTCGATGAAGCTGTCGCAGTGCTACGGGAGAACAGGGTTGGCGCCGCGACCGAAGACCGCCGTGAATCGGGAGCACCGCTCGACATTCGCTTCCTCGGTAGCCTGCAACCGGCGCAGGCCGAAGCATTTGACGCTCTGATGGACCGCGATTGCGGCGTCCTCGCAGCGGGCACTGCTTTCGGAAAGACGGTCGTCGCTGCGGCCGCCATCGCGAGGCGGGGCCGCAGCACGCTCGTCCTTGTGCATCGCAAGGAGCTGCTCGTGCAGTGGATCGAGAGGCTCAAAGCATTTCTCTCAATAGAACCGGCAAAGATAGGAACCATTGGCGGCGGCCGACGCGTGCCCACACGGCAGATTGACGTCGCTTTGCTGCAGAGTCTAGTCCGAAAAGGCGTTGTCTCCGACGAAATTAACGGATACGGTCATCTGATCATCGACGAGTGCCATCACATTTCGGCGTCGAGTTTCGAACTCGTTGCTCGGCGATCGAAAGCGCGATATGTGCTCGGACTTTCCGCAACGGTGACTCGCAAAGACGGTCACCATCCGATCATCTTCATGCAGTGCGGTCCCGTGCGATACCGAGCTCAGGCGCATGCTCAAGCGTTGCAGCGCGGCTTCGAGCATCGCGTCATCGAGCGACACACTGCCTTCGTGCTTCCTGAAGACTTACAGGCGCCAAAAACGTCGATATCGGCGATCTTCGCAACCCAGGCGCGAGACGAGGCGCGCAATACGCTGATCATCGATGACGTGCTGGCGGCACTTGAAGCCGGGCGCAATCCCTTGCTGTTGACGGAGCGTCGAGATCACCTCGATCTTCTCGCAGCGTCCTTCAGCGGCGCGGCACGCAATATCACCGTCCTGCGCGGCGGGATGAGGGCTCGCGACCGGCGCGCGGCGGAGGCGTCGTTGCGCGCACCCGAGGATGAGGAGCGTCTCATCTTAGCCACGGGAAAGTACCTTGGCGAAGGTTTCGACGACTCACGCCTCGATACGCTTTTCATTGCGATGCCATTTTCATGGAAAGGCACGCTGGCGCAGTACGTTGGCCGTTTGCATCGCAGCCATGCCGGAAAGCGCGATGTGATCGTGTACGATTACGTTGACGCCGGCGTTCCCGTCTTAGCGCGAATGGCCGCCAAGCGGAGGGCCGGCTACCGCGCTTTAGGATATCGCCTGTCCAGCAGCGTGCACACTGCGAACGCACCGCGCGAGCAAGCTTCGCGCTCGCTGGGTGACGACCGGCAACCGTCACAGGTTGCCGACCGGTATTGGCTCTACGCTGAACGCCGCGATCCGGAGGGCTATCCCGACCACGGCCCGCGCGGCGGCAAGTGGCTCGTCTTCGTCAAGACTGCCGAGGTAGACGAATGGTGGACCGAAATCAAGGCCGCCACTGAGGCGGGTAATTTGGGCGGTAGCGCCAAGGTGTCGACCGTAAAAGAGAATCCCAACGCCAAGGATCCGAAAGCGAGCGTGATCTGCGTGTATACGCATGACGTCGACGACGTGACGGACTGCCGGCGCGTTCGCGAAGCCCTCCGGAAGCTCGGAGTGACGTGGAAGATTCCGTATAAGACCGATGAGGATACCGTCGCTGGTCGCTACGCAAAGGTCGGGAGCCGCGTGAGTAGACTTTACGAGTGAGAGCAGGCGGCTAGCGGTTTGCCTGTCGACAACCTGTATCGGCTCGTCATCGCATCGACCGATTCCGACTGGTTCCGGTTTCTCCGCGCTCGCCCCGAATTGGACGAAGTGAACTTTTGGCGCCCCGGCGTTTCCTCGATGTCCATGGCAAAGGGAACGCCGTGGCTCTTTCTCATCCGGGGGACGAGTGAGATTTGGGGATGTGGTTTCTTCGCAACGTTCGATTTCATGCCTGTCGGCGTGGCATGGGACACGTTCGGAAAAGCCAACGGATTCGACGAGTTCACGCCATTCCTGGCCAAGATCGCGAGGCTTCGGCGAAAACCCACGCACGCCGTAGGAAATATCGGCTGCGCCGTACTCTCCGGCGTGGAGTATTTTGAAACGCCGATCGATCACGCGCGCTACGGCCGAATGTATGGGCCGATCGCATCCCTGGACGTACGAACCCGTGACGGTGCAGAGCTCCGACAGCAGATGGCGGCTCGCGTGCAGCGAAACACCGAAGCGTCTGCGATCATAAAGGGTAGTACAGGGAAACCGGTGCTCGTGATACCCCGCCTCGGTCAAGCGACGTTTCGTATCGAGCTCGAAAGGCAATATCAAGTGCGATGCGCGGTCACGGGCGAGCGAACGAGGCCTGTCCTCGACGCGGCGCACATCAAGCCGTTCAGTCTAGTCAAGGAGCACTCCCTTTCGAACGGACTGCTGCTGAGGAAAGACATTCACAAGCTCTTCGACGACGGCTACGTTACGGTCACGCCGGATGGGCGGTTCCTCGTAAGCAAAGCGATCAGGTCCGAATTCGAAAACGGCCGAGACTACTACGCCCTAGACGGGACGGTGATTCGCGAGCCCCTATCGCTCGAAGCTCGTCCGGCAAAGGAGTATCTCGAGTGGCATGCCGCCGAGCGGTTTAAGGGATAGGCGTGAGCTGTTCGTGTCACATTTTGTCACGGACGGGTCGGAAACGGCCGGAATCGGGAAGGATGGTTCGGGAGCCAGTGCGGCGGAAAGCCATACGGGATAACACTTCTCGGTAACGGATGGTATCGGCTGGAATCCCCGAGCTTGGGTTCGACTCCCGGCCATCCCATAGCCGCACCAAACGCCGCTATCGCGTTCAATACGCGCCCGGAAGACTCAGCGGAAGCCGCTGCGCGCTGGTTGGACGCCGACTAAGGCGATCACTTTGAGCGGACGAGCATTGGCTAGGGGCAGTAGTGGTTCGTTACCGACGCATAGCCCTCTCCCACCTCTTCATTCTCATCGTTATAGCCGACCATCGCAATCTCGGCCGGACCCCCGCAATTGGCACCCGGCCTAACCGAGAACTTCAGCTTGCCGCCTCCATGGACGAAGCATATGCCGTCGCTGCAGCCATACCCGAGGTACGCTTGGACCACGCCGGGACCGCTGACTTTAATCCGTACGCCCTTCCTTTTGTGAATTACGATGGGGCATGGATCAATTTTCACCTGACCGGTACCCCTGCACCCCTTCTCTGCGGCTGGTCCTAGCGGGGCGATGCTGCCGGAGATAGCGCTCTGTGATCCGCCGCAGCCTGCTAGCATAGAGGCAACGGCCAAAGCGCCTAAGGCATTTGAGATCAAGGTTTTCATCATCGTGTCCCTTTCCGATTCGACTTGTGAGGCGGGATGCGCGGCGGCGGCTATCGCTTCTTCATCTTCGCCCCTCACGACTACATGGTTACCGAAACGAATCAATCCATGCGAGTTCCACGGTACCTAGAAATCGCTCCTTCGGGGAATGCTCGCTAATTGGTAGTCGGCAGCTCGCTGCGTGAAGTCTGACATACTCGGCCTTCCAGGCGTCATCTTGAGCTTGTACATTTCGGAAGTGCTCTTCGGCAAGGCCAAGCAGCTCACGCCCTCGGCAAAGCAAGGCCTCAAGGTTCGCTTTTAGAGACGCCTTAACGTCTTCGCTCGCTGTCATCGTTGCACTCCCTCGAAAGCCTTCCACAGTAGGTGCCACCAATCCGTGTACAGATCAGCGATCCAACCCGCCAGAACGGCAAAAGCCAGGGCTCCGATCGTATACTGAGCGATAGGGCGTTTGGAAATGCGGACCGTGGCACGCTCGCCTACGGCGCTCTGTTTGATCGCCGCATTGTACCAGCAGCTTGAGTCGGGAGAGGCGAACCCCACTTTCGCGACGCTGTTCGAGATCGCACGTGTGCTGGACTCTACAATCGTTGACCTTATAGCTCCGGCCCAACGCACGAAGCCTGGCCGCCGCAGAGCCTCGAAAAACGATCCGCAACGCGACGCCTAACGGTACTGTACTCAAAAGTCTGCGCCAGCCGAATAGGTTGGCGAGCCTTTTTGCGTACACACCTTTGCCGATTCAGGTCCCCTTCGGGAGTCCCAAGCCGCTATAGGCCCCCGGCCCGCACCCGCGGCGGCGGAGGCATTACGCGATTGCCGATTCGGTGCGCTGGTTTGGCTCCAACAGCGTTCGACGCGCAGGGACGGCGCAAAGATCGCGAACGCGGTACGCGGGCCGTCGTAGGGCAAATCTCGCCCCAAGTATGCTGTGCTATCGACACGCTCGGGTGCGGTTGCCAAACGGTTGCCGTCGATCGCAACCACTTGGGCCCAGAGGCGACCATTCACGACTATCGTTTCAGGCAGAACGTCCTTACCTGCCAACGAGTTTTGACTAGTGATAACCGGAAGCGCCCGTGCTCGACCATGCCTCAATTAACCGCCTAGAGAATTCGACTCCCGGCCATCCCAAAAGTGACGTGTCATCCTAAGCCCTTCGACTCGCTGCGCTCGCTCAGGATAAACCTCGCGCCGTAGGGTAGGCGCGTAGTCGAAGACGAGAAGGTATCGAGCGCCCTGGCCGCGTCGTTTGACTAGCGCACTGCCCCAAGGGTTGCGGATAGCCCATCTTCGAAATAAGGCCGATGCCCCGCTTCATCAAGGGGGACGTTTGCCGCACCCTCTCGTTCCGCGGCCATCCCCAGCCTCCCACCGCGAAAATCGAACCTATCTCTGGCGTCGTTTTCGCCTTGATGCTCCTCGCAGCTTGCTCGCAAAATCATGCGTCTCAATCCTCGCACGCGTCTGCCAGTCCAGACCCGGAGCTTTGCGCGGAAAAAGGACCCAAGGACTCCTACACGTTCGGGTACGTGCTTGGTCGGGAAATGCATGAGGCGGAGGATTCGAACAAGCGACACAATTTTCGCGCCGCATTCAGTCTTGCCCGTGACGCGAGGGCAAGGGTGAGGCAATGCCTCACGATCGCCGGTGTCGTCGACAGCGCGTATTTCGACAACTTTCAAGCCGACCTTGACGTAATCGCCGCCGAATCCTTAATCGGACTTCACCAGCCTGAAGAAGCTGGCCTGGATCTTCGCGCTGCGGATGCGGTTTCGGATGCCGGTAGAAACGCCTCGGATGCCACGGACGATACGCGAAAAGAGGCCGCGCGGTTGCACCAGCGTGTAACGAAGGACTTGGCCGAGTTGAGCCGCTAGTTCTCTCGACGGCCTAGGAAATGGCCAACGTAAACGATACGATCGCGTGGTTGTTGCGATCGGCGGTCCAAAACCGCTCGCCGTCATAGGCGACGCTACGCGGTTTAAACGGAAACGACTGCAGCGTTTCGATCGAAGACGCAGCGGCGTCGACGCCGAGCCGCTGGAGCTGACCGTCGACCCAATCTTCGTCAACCGTCGCCAAATAGAACGCACCGTCAACGATCGTCATACCGACGGGGCGCCTTTCGAGTAGCACCTCGCGTACGGGCGCACCGCCCTCGTTGAGCTCGATCAGCTTCTTGTCCCACGCTTGTGAGAGATACAATGTTCCGTTTGCATACGCTAGAAACGATCCGGAGAAGTCCGGACACGGGAAGCAGGCGGTGAATCCCGCGTCGGGTGTAAACGAATAAACGTACCGCCGGTCGCGTTCCAGGTCCGGCTCGTCAATCGCTGGAGCGAGGATCAGCCGAAAGTCCGAGCCGGTGTAGGTCACACCTAACGATTCATGCGGCGGAACGAATTCGCGCCGGATGTTCCACGTCTTCGGGTCTAGCGCATAGAAACGACCGTTCGCGGCGCTTGTCAGCCACATCGATTGACCATCCCAAGCTAGACCCTGCGGGCCCTGCAGCGGCGAGGCGTAGCGGACGAGACCGCTCATGCCGTGCCACTTCCGTGCATCTTACTCTTTTTGATAGCTCAGACGCTCGCACCTCGTTGCCTTTTTCGCGCTGCGACCTCATAACATTCCCTTTAGACGAGACGATGCTTTACCCTCAGACGCAAGGCCGTCAAACTCAGCCTCGATTGACGCGCAGCAGCGCATGCTACCGAATTCAATGTCTGCCGTCTTTCTGAGTTATATTTACAACGCTTAGGCGCAAGAGCGTGCTGGAGCCTGGCCAGTCCGCGAACGGGCACTGGCGCCCGACGTGTCACATTTTGTCACGGATGGGTTGGAAACGGTCGGGATCGGCCGGGACTAACCGGAGTACGGTCGGCGCGGCGGCCAGCCGCGCATCATCCGTGATCGTGAGGCGTTCCTTTTGGCTCGACCTTCACGCTGGTCATGACATCCCCGCGCCGAATTGCATCGAGCGCGCCGAATCCTTCGGTCATCTGACCGAACACCGTATACTGCCCGTCGAGGAAACGCGCATCGTCGAGGCAGATGTAGAACTGTGAGCCGGCCGAATCGGGCAGAGACGACCGTGCCATGGCAACCGTTCCACGCATGTGCGGGCGCGCGTTGAACTCGGCTTTGAGATTGTATCCGGGTCCGCCGGTACCGTCGCCTTTCGGATCCCCACCTTGCACGACGAAGCCGGGCTCGACACGATGAAACTTGAGCCCATCGTAAAACCCGGCTTCGGCGAGCTTCATAAACGCCGCGGCGTGGAGCGGCGCGTCATCGGGAAAGAGCGCGAAGACGATGTCACCGTGTGCGGTCGCAATTCGTATCTGCGAGCGTCCCGCGCGCGAGGAGTATTCGGTCAACTCGGACGATTGCGGGGGAGCGTAGCTCATAGCGCGATCCTCATCGCAGGCCCTTTCACGGGGTCGTCTCCCTCCCCTGGCCGCCTAGGTCCAACCGCCACGGCCGCAGGGGTAAGGGTACGATTCTTCGAGGTAAGCGGGTCGGAGAACGGCAGAAAGGGACGGCGCAGCGCTACCCCGGAGAAGGCCCGATGGAGTCCGATCAGCTTTCCGCATTCAAAGCGCGTCAGCGCGAACTGTGGGCGTTATTCGCGCCGACCGCGACGTTTACGACTCCCGTTGCCGCGCAACTGGTCCGCTTTGCCGACGTTTCGCCGGGCGAGACGATTCTCGATGTGGGCACCGGAACGGGCGTCGTCGCCGTTACGGCGGCGCGCGCGGGAGCGCGCGCAACGGGGATCGATCTCACGCCGGCCTTGCTCGAACACGCGCGAGAAAACGCTCGCATCGCGGGTGCAGACGTTTCGTGGGTAGAGGGCGATGCCGAGAACCTTCCGTTTGCCGACGCTTCGTTCGACGTCGTGCTCAGTCAGTTCGGACACATGTTCGCGCCGCGGCCGGAAGTCGCCGTGGCGGAGCTGCGGCGCGTGCTTAAACCAAACGGCAGAGTCGCGTTTGCGACGTGGCCACCCGAGCTTCTCGTCGGGCAGACCTTCGCGCTCATCGGCCGCTATGGGCCGCCGATGCCGCCGGGCATTGCGCCGCCCTCGCTGTGGGGCGACGAGGCAGTCGTTGCGCACCGCTTAGCTCGCGCGTTCGGCGAGCCGGTTTTCGAGCGCGGCATCATGATGGTTCCGGCGTTGAGCTTGGGGCACTACCGTAGTTTTATCGAACGCAACATTGGTCCGATACAGAAGCTGGTCGAAAGTCTGTCGAGCGAACCCGAGCGGCTCGGCGCGCTGCGCCGCGACTTCGATGCGGTCTCCGAACGATACTACGCAGATAACCTCGTGCGCCAGGAATATCTGTTCACGCGTGCGGCGGCGGGTTGAAAGAGGTGGCTTCGGCGTTTGCCTCCTGCTCTGTCAAGGCAGCGCCTTCAGCGAGCAAATCCGCAATTTTCTCGTGGTGCTGATCGGAATCGAGGCGCTCAAGAGGCTCCAACTAGTCTAAGGCGATCGCAGCGGCCTCTCGGCCGGCAAAATATTGGGCTTGATTTGAGAACCCAGGTTAATAACTGCTATTGACTAGCCCATTTGAGTCTGCCACTTTGGTGGCAACCTGCAAGCGGCGGCCACGGGTGTAGCGACGCACGGGAATGCGCGTTTGAACCAAGGCAGAGGGGGCAGTCTACTCACGCGACGCCGCTAGCAGGGGAACTGGCGCAGTGCGATGTCCGCGCCATGCTCGCGCGGTTTTTCGCGTGTTTCCCGGCTACCGCGCTCAGGAGGGACCTACATGAAACGGTTCGTGCCTTGGATCGCGGTTTTTATCGGCGTTGCGCTCCTCGCCGGCTGCGCGACGCAAACCACCGGTCAGGGAAGCGGCTCGGCATGGGTGCCGCCGGCGAAGCACCGTTCCGCGCGGCGCGCTCAGACCTGGCCGATCCAAAACGTCGTGATCATCGTTCAGGAAAACCGAACGGTCGACAATCTCTTCCAATTCCTCCCGGGCGCCAGCACGGCGACCTACGGATATAACGGAAGCACGAAAGTTACGCTGCAGCCCGAGGCGCTTGCGGCGCCGTTCGATCTTGGACACACCCACGCAAACTGGGTGAGTGATTACGCTAACGGCAAGTTAAACGGTTTTGGCAAAGGCGCGTGCAAAGGGAGCGGGTGTCCGGCGAACGCCGCGTATGGATACGTGCCGCAGCGGCAAGTGCAGCCGTATTACACCCTTGCCGAGACCTATACGTTCGCAGATGAGATGTTCGAGTCGGATCAAGGGCCCAGCTTTCCGTCGCACCAGTATCTCGTCAGCGGCACCTCGACGACGGCCGACGACTCGCCGAACAAAGCCGATAACAACGGATCCACCCCAAGCGGCGGCCTGACGGGCGGCTGCGACTCGTCGCCGGGATCGTTCGTGCAAGTCATTACGCCTCAAGGCACGACGCCAAAGAATCTTCAGACGTTTCCGTGCTTCGAGCGGCTTTCGCTGATGAACGAAATGGACACGGCCGGCATAGGCTGGGCGTACTATCAAGACGCGCCGGGTGCCGGTATCTGGCACGGCGTAGACGCGATCGAATCGATCTGGGCCAATCAGGCTGAGATGGCGGCAAACGTGATCTCGCCGCCGCCGCAAGTACTCACCGATATCGAGTCCGGGAACCTCAAACACGTCGTGTGGGTCACGCCGGAAGCGTGGTACTCCGATCACCCAAACACCAACGATGGCGCGGGGCCGTCGTGGGTGTCCGCCATCGTGAATGCGATCGGCCAAAGCCAGTATTGGCAGAACACCGCCATCTTCATCGTATGGGATGATTGGGGCGGATGGTACGATCACGTGCCCCCGCAGATTTATAATTCGTTCGAACTGGGCTTCCGCGTGCCGCTCATCGTCGTATCGCCGTACGCGAAGCAAGGCTACGTTTCGCACGTTCCGCACGAGTTCGGATCGATCCTCAAGTTCACCGAAGAGGCGTTTGACCTGCCTCCAATGGGCACGACCGACGTACGCGCCGACGACCTCTCGGATTGCTTCGATTTCACGAAACCGGCGCACGCGTTCCGGCACGTGAACGCGCCGTATCCGGCGGCGTATTTCCTCCAGCGCCGCTCGGGCAAGCGGGACGAAGAATGAGGACGGCATCATGAAGCGCACGTTCCTGGCGCTCGTCCTCATTGCATTGGCCGGGGCGGCTTGCAGCTCGTCGAATGCGATCGCGCCGCTGCCACCCCAGAGTGCCGCTCCGGCACAGACGACTGCTCCCGCCGCGCATCGCGACGGGGCCGGACAGTACAAGCGAGTCACCGTCGCAATTAAAAGTGCCGGCAGTACGTATACGTTTCCCGCCTTCGGGAACTTCAAAGGCAAGGGCTCCTACACCAAAAACGATGCGTCCGGAAGTGCGACGCTGCAGATCACGAACAGTGGCCCGAACAATTTGCTCGGCGTTCCGGTCTCGGCGACCGGCGCAGTGCAGTTGTACTTCGAAGCGCAGATCGCCGGCGCGTACGAAGTGACCTTCCAGAACGTCGCCAAGACGATGACGCTCACCTCGACGATGCTTAAGAGCAGTTCCACGTACGCGATTGCCGTGTATTTGTGGAATAAACAAATCGAGTACTACACGGCGGGAACGCCATCGAACGGGACGCTGACGTTTCAGACTCCGTTCAGCGGTCTGCAGATGAGCTACTACACGCCGATTATGATCGAGCTGCTTCAGGTTGGATCGCCGACGCCGACGCCGAGCCCGACGCCGTCACCGACACCGAGCCCGACGCCCTCGCCGTCACCGACGCCGAGTCCGCCGCCGACTCCAACGCCGAGTCCGTCGTCGACGCCGACGTCCACGCCGTATCCGCAAACGCTTTACGCTGCGTATAACGATCAGGTCTACGGCGGAGTCTACGCCTACAACGGCGATCAGTTCGGCAGCGGTCCGACCAACTTTACGTCGCTGCCGTCCGCCTTCGCCGCCGGTGTGGACGACGTGCAGAACCTCTACGTCTCGTCGTCGTCGGGATACGTGGAAGAGATCTATCCAGGCGGCGGTACGTTCACCTACGATCAATCGGTCGCGCGTCCATCGAGCGTCGTCGCGTACGCAGGCTATAATCCGGCGATCGGGGTTGCCAACGGCTCCGGTATCAGCGGATACGCTCAAGTGCTGACGTTCCAGCAAGGGGTCGATCAAAGCACGCCGTTTACCGATCCGAACATGGTTTCGGTTGCGAGCGTCGCCGTCGACGGCGTTGGTAACCTCTATGCCGGAGGCACGAACAACCAGAACGCGCCGGAGGTGGATCTGATTCCATCGGGAGGTAGCCCAAGCAATCTCGGGCTGCAGCTCACCGGAACACCGACCGGGCTCGCGTTGGACCAAAGCGGCAACCTGCTCGTCGCGCAGTCCAACGGAGTCGCCGTCTACGCGCCGGGCCAAACGGCGCCCGTCTCGTGGATCGGTTCCTACGGGCAGACGCCCTTCGCACTCGCGTTCGGCAACGCAGGAAACTGGCTCTATGTTTTGTACGACGGCATCCCGTGTTACGCGAGCTGTATCGACGTCTACGCTTATCCGGCCGGAACGATCGTAGGGCAGTTTGGCCTCAGCGGCTCCAACGAGTATTACGGCGTTGCGGTCTCGCCACGGGTACCGCTCTTCAACCCCAACGCGATGCGCCGCAAGCATCCGCATTTCCGATACTGGACGAACGTCAGGCGTACGCGCTTGCACTGACGCTCGTTTTGAGCGGATGCGGGGGCATCCGCATGGCGCCGGCGCTCGAGAGCGCCACCCTATCCGACGGCGCGCTCCGCCTCGGCTCGGTGGCGCTCCATCGTTGTTTGGGCGGCGATTATTATTGCGGTACGGTGCGGGTCGCGCTCGATCCGGCCGGGGCAGTGCCTGGAACGATCGATATCGCGCTCGCGTGGCTGCCCCACGCCGATGGATCGGCTGCGTCGAAAGGCACGATCGTGGCCGTCGAAGGCGGCCCGGGTTATCCGTCGATCGGCTCGCGTTCGCTCTACCGTTCACTCTACGCGCCGCTGCTGCAAACGCGCGATCTTTTGCTCGTCGATAACCGCGGAACCGGTGCTTCCGATGCAATCGTCTGCGGGCCCTTGCAGCGAGCGCCGCTGATGGAACTGTGGCAGGTGACGCGCTGCGGCCGTCGGTTGGGTAAGACCTCGGATCTGTTCGGCACGGCCATTGCGGCCGACGATATGGCGCGCGTGCTGGCCGCGCTGCATCGAAATAAAGTTGACCTGTATGGCGATTCGTACGGCTCGTTCTTCGTCCAGGCGTTCGCCGGACGTCACCCGCAGATGGTGCGCTCGATCGTGCTCGACGGCGCCTATCAAGTAATCGGCGGAAGCCCATGGTATCCGAGCACGGCACCGACGCTGCGCCACGCGTTCAATTTGGCGTGCGCGCGTTCGCCCGTCTGCGCCACGCCGCACGTTCCGTCAATGGATCGTATCGAACGCCTGCTGCAAGTGCTACGCACGAAGCACGGCCGCGTCACGCCCTCGGCGCTCGTCTTTGTGATGGATAGTGCGGGGCTCGATCCGCTCGCGTTCCGCGATCTCGATGCGGCGGCGCGCGCCTATGTGGCGCACGGCGATCGTATTCCGCTCGAACGTTTGGCGAACGAGGCCTATGCGGAGGAAGAAGGCGCCGGCGGTCGCGCGCGTTCGTATAGTCAAGGACTCTTTGCCGCGGCCAGTTGCTCGGATAATCCGCAGGCGTACGACATGCGGCTGCAACCGTCGCAGCGAGTTGCCGATTGGCGTCGGGCGCTCGCGCGCAAGCAGCAAAACGACCCGAACCTCTACGCGCCGTTCACCATCGCCGAGTTTCTCGGCATGCCGATCGACTATGCATACGTGCCGCTCTGTCAAACGTGGCCGGTCGCGTCGGCGCAGCATCCCGCCGGCCAGCCGGTGCCGCCGCGCGTGCGATTCCCTAACGTGCCGGTGCTCGTGCTCAACGGCGATCTCGACACGATCACAACTCCGGCCGAAGGTGCGAAAGCCGCCGCACTCTTCCGTCGCGGTACCCACGTTATCGTCGCGAACACCGGTCACGTGACGGCGCTCGATGACTTCAATGGCTGCGCGGCCGTCATGGTGCGCCGCTTTACGCTGACGGGCCGCGTCGACGCGGGATGTGCCGTCGGCGTGCCGGCGCTCCATCTCATCCCCGCGTTCTCGCGAACCGTCGCGGAGGTCGCTCCGGCAACACCGCAGCGTGGAAATCGCGCCCCCGAAAGGGAGCTTCGCGCCGCGGCGGCCGCGCTGCTCGGCGCGGCGGACGTACTCGAGCGCTCCTACGCGTTCGAGCTCGATTCGGGGTCGGGCTTGCGCGGAGGCTCCTACACGGCGTCGCCGGGGAATGCATCGGATCGCGCGACCCTATCGTCGGTGCGTTGGACGAATGATCTCGACATCTCGGGCACCGCAGAGCTCGACGCACGCGCGGCTTCCGCTCGGGCACACCTCACCCTCGCCGGCGTCTCCACCGGAACGGTCGAGGCGGCCTGGCCGACATCCGGCAGCGCGGCGCAGGCAACGCTCGAGGGCACGGTCGACGGTTATTCCCTCCGGGCGAGTATGCTCGCTCCGTAGGAGAGCGAGCGAGCAGGCGGAAAAGCCGCCAGACTTGTAGTATCGGTGGGGACGGACGGCACAGCCTTAGTGACGTTTTCTGCCCGTTGTTTTAAGGCAAAAAAGGAGAATAACGTGCGGATCAACCTTACGGTGATCGGTATTGCCCTCGCATCGAGTTTAGCTCTTTCAGCCTGCTCATCCGGCCAGCTAGCGACGGTTCCCGGAGCGTCGCAATCCGCAACGGGTGCCGCAGGCCATCACGCTCGGCCTCACGTCGTTGCGGAGCGCCGGCACCGCCACGCACCCTACGGAAATTATTTGGGAACCTGCCCGATTTCGGGCAGCTCGCCGTACCTCGGAAACTACTGCTACTATATCGCATCCGGCTCATCGTTCTCGCAAGGCTGGTGCGAGTCGTACGAAAATAACTGCGGCGACATCAAGACCACACACTGGTACTGGGCCTTCAGCCACGTCTATAAAGCGAACGGAATGCCTGTCAGCAAGGCCAAGATGTCATCGAGCTGGTCGCAGAATCCCAGTAACCCCAGCAACAACACGGTAACGGTGAGCGCGAGCGTCGCGCCGACGCCAGGCTCGGTAAACTACTACACCACGATCCGTGCCTGCACGCACTACGGATTCTACGGCCCGGACGGTTACTGCGACCCGTCCGCGACCGGAGACTACGAGATCGGCATCGTCATCCAATCGCCGTACGGTTCCGGGGGCTAAGGCTCTCGGGAGAACGACGAGAGAGGCCCGGCCTATGCCGGGCCTCTTGCATAGATGATCTTGCCGCCCCGTATCGTGTAGCGCACGTTCGTCAAGTGCGCGATCGTATCGGCGGGATCTCCCTCCAGCACCGTCAGGTCGGCCGGATTGCCCGCAGCGATCGTTGCGAGATTCGCATCGCCGCAGAGCCGTCGTGCCGGGTTGGTGGTCAGCGATGCCAAGATCTGCCGAAAGTCGGCGCCGGCGCGTTCCATCAGCGCGTATTCGCGCGACGGATCGTGCTCCACGGCGCCCAAGTCGGTGCCGAAGAGCGTCGTGCCGCCTGCCGCGGCCCACGCGCGCGCATCGCCTGCAACAGTGCATCGTCCCAGGGGCCCGAACGCGGGGTCGTGTGCGCGATTATGTCGACGCCGGCTGCGAGCGCCGCCTCGATATCGGAAGCGCTATTCGGATGGGCGAAAACGAGCCGCTGCGCGCGATGCGCCGCTTCGACCGCCGCGCGAATCGTCTCGGGCGCCATCGGGCCCACGGACGGCGACGACAGAAAAAGTTTGATCGCATCGACGTCTTGAGCGAGCAGCGTTTTCGCACGCGGCACGGGCCGACTCGACGCCGTCGACTTCGAGCAGCGTCGTTTCCATGAGTCCAAGCGTGCGGAAAACGTCGGGCGGAGGCGTTCCTCCGGTCGGAATCAGGCCTTCGCCGGTCGAGAAGATGCGCGGTCCGGACGCGTCTCCCGAGTTGATGCGCTCGCGCAAGCATCGCGTATTCTCCCAGCGCGACGAAAGATCGAAGACGGTCGTGAAGCCGTAGCGCGTAAGCTCCTGCAGTTGGTCATCGAGCTCGGCGGCGGGAATCGCGCCGGCATCGGCCCATTTCCGCTCGTGAAAGTGGACGTGTGCGTTCCAAAGCCCCGGTATGATCGTGCAGCCCCGGCAATCCAAGACCGGCGCATGGAGCGGGATCGCCGCGTCGTCGTTGCCTACGCTTGCGATCTCGCCGTCGCCGACGACGATCGTGGCGTCCAGCAAGGGGCGCGTCGCTCGGATTCAGATAGACGCGCGCGCCCGTCAGGGCGATCGGCGCTACTCGTCCCAGACTTTGCGGCACGCGTCGATGCCTGCTGCGACGCCGGCGCCGATCGCGGCCGAGTTATTCGGCGTTTGCGTGTGCGAGTTGTCCTCGCTGTCGTCCCACGCGTACCATCCGATGTAGGTCGCGCCGAACTCGCAGAAGGCGCGCGCCTGCGCGAGCATCTCGCCGCGCGTCAACCCGGGCTGATAGTAGCGCTTATCGTACGAACCGGACCAGGCCTGACCGATGCCGTAAAGCGGCGTCTGGGTGATATTCCAGCCTCGCCTTTCGAGGCTGCGCGCCATCGCCGGCAGCAGCGCTTTCATCGACCAGTCGAGATATTTACCGTTCGACGGGCGCCGCCGTCCGAAGGGCGAGTAGTTATACCAGCCGACGACGTCGCAGCCGCCATTCGAGTAGTTGGCCGCAGTGCCGGGATCCCAGTTGACCTCACCCGGTTTCGCGATGCCCGCACCGAAGCCGCAAATCGCCGGCCGCCCCGGTGCCTTTTTCACGATGAGTGCGTGGATTTTCTCGAGCAGCTCGCGTCCGCTTCCCGGATCCCAGCCCGCCCAATCGTCGAGCACCCAATGGCCGACGACGTACGGACGGTCGGCGTCTTGCGCGAGCACGGCAGCGACGTGGCGCAGCACGGCGCGGTCGGAGTTCATCGTCGGATCTTCGTCGGTGCGGCAGTAGTAGTTGTAGGCGTAACTGCTTGGCGGCGGCTTGACGGTGTGCGTGCGGTGACACTCCCAGTAGAAGAGAATGCCGGAGATCGACGCATCGACGACCGCGATGCCGTGGGCTTTGAGCGCGCGTTCGAGCGCGCTTCCGGCCGGCGGTGCTCCGGAATAGAGAACCGTCGCATTGATCCCTTGACCGGCAGCCGTCGCGGCGCGCTTGGGCGTGTCGACGCTAAAGCCGACGATCGCGTGCGGCGCGAGTCCCCGTGCGAGGACGGTGCCGTCTGCGTTGTCGGCAGGTAGCACCGTCGTATGCGCGATGCATCCGGAGAGCGCAGCCGCAGCGGCGATCGAGACGAGCCGGCTGCGTGGCCCGCTGCTCATGGCCTACTTGACGTACGTCGTGGTATCCGGCCCGATGCCGCTGATTTCGAGCACCATGCCGTTGTTGCTCATCGCGTAGTGATGCACGCCGGCGGGAACGGAGATCACGGTTCCGGGGCCGACGGTCATCATCTTGGCGGGATTCATCGTGTCGCCGATTCCGAACATTCCGCTGCCGCTGATGACGACGACGTTTTCAGTCATGCCGTGATAGTGCGGCAGGGCCTTCCCACCCGCCGGCGCTTTGAGGAAGTATGCGTAGTATGCGCCGGCCTTATCCGGATTGCCAACGATCGATGCCATTTGCCAGCCCTTGAACTGCGGCACGGGCTGCCACTTTGCGGTATCGGGATTGACGATGGTCGGACTTCCGGCGGCTGCCGCGGCCGCAGTGAGCGCCGCGCAGAGTATCGCCGAGAGGAACAGTCGAGAACGTAGCATTTTCGGACACCTCCTACATGCCGCGACGCTTCGGTGCGCGCGCACCAACTCCGCTCAGGGGGACTTCGCGTGCGGCGCTGCGATTGCGGCGAGCATATCGTTCGCGCCCTCGATGCGCTGCAAGTGCGGGTAGCGAACGCCGCCGTGGTAATCCAGCCCGAGCGTTTGATACCAACCGTTTTGACGCACGATCAACGTGATCGGCGCCGGCGAGCGCTCCGCGCTTTTGAGCGCGTACTCGAGCGCGTCGGCTGAGAACTCCTGGCCGTTCACGGCCATGACGCGCATATCGGGAGCGAGTCCGGCGCGCCATGCCGCCGATCCCTCGCGCACGTCTTGCACGACGCCTTCCGGCACGGAAGGGCTCTTGGCATCCGAGCCGGCGAGGTCGGCGCCGAAGCCATACCAGCCGGTGATCGCGTCGTCGTCGGCGCCCTCCGCGGCGATGAATGCGTTGGGCCGATCGGTGTAGACGATTTGCCAGCCGGCGCGTGCGAGCTCGTCGGTCGGCGGATGTTCGACCGGATGGTAGACGTACTTTTCAAAAAAGCCGTGCCAGTCGTACGGCTCGACGTCGTTCAACAGGCTCTCGACTTGTTCGCGGGTGTACGTCGAAACGATCGGACCGGTAACCGCCGGTTCGGTGAAGCGATGGAGAAACGTGTCGAGCGAGCGCGCCCCGTGCGATCGTTCGCGAAGGATGGTATCCACGTCGAGCCAGAGCAGATCACCTTCGGTGTAAAAGTCGTTGGCGTTGCGGCGAATCGCCGGGTAGACGCCGCGCGCGAGGTAAAAATACGGCGCACCGGTCGTAAGGTCGATCAGCGGCGTCGTCGCGCGGCCCGTTTCATAATCCATCTGGGCGTAAACAGACGCGATGTATTCGGGAAACTGCGCCGGCGCGCGAATCCCGCAGCGGAAGGAGAGCACGTCACCAAGGTATTGATTCATCCCCTCATAGACCCACAACAGGTCGGTGAGCTGCGGCACCTGATAGTTGGGCGTCGTCAGATCGGCGGGGCGGCGGTACTTGCCGTTCCAAGAGTGCGAAAACTCGTGGGCGACGAGATCGCCCGATGCAAGCGCTTGATCCGGATCGGTCAAAAAGCCGGATGCGGCGCGATCGTCGGCGGATTGGTGGTGCTCGATGCCTTGAAACCCGATCGTACCGCTAAGCGTCAGCAACGCATGGTAGTCGTAGAAATGCCGCGAGCCGTACATCGCGAACGCCTCGGCGGGAAGGCGCTGGTACGCGTGCACGACGTTCTCCGACGGGTCGAGATCCTCCGGCGCATCGGCGAATACGTCGAACTGCACGAATGCGGAGCCGTCGCGCCAGAGATCCCACTTGCGCGCGTAGCGTCCCATGTCCAGCGGCGAATCCACCAGCATGTCGAGCGGCGTCACGGCAAAGTCGATCCGATCGCCGGAGGGCTGCGCGCCGCGCAGCGCCGTGGCGTACTCCCATCCGGCCGGAAGCACGATCGACGGCTTCACGTAGTACCGGTGCGAGTCGATCCCCGCTTGGTAGAGCAGCGCCCGGTTCCAATTGAGAATCGCGATCGAATGCGTCGCCACGTCGTCGCCCGGAGCGTTGAGCAGCACGTCGAAGACCACGTCGATCGCCGACGCGTTAGGCGGCACCGTCACGTGAAAGGCGTAGAGATCGTTCTCGTCGCGTCGCCAGTCGAGCGGCTCCCCGTTGGCCGAAATCCGCAGCGCCGCGAGGTCGTTCAGCGGTCCGGTGGGGCCGTGTTCGCCTGGGATCCACTTGGGATAGACGACCGTGAAGCTCCCGGGCACCGCCGGAATCTGCTCGCGCACCTCGATGAAGGCATCGGAGGCCCGGGAGGCGTCGACGACCAGCGTCGCCGGCCGCTCCGAGGTCGCATAGGGGGCGGCGGGGACGAATGTTGCGGCGGCGACGATCAGAGCGAGCATCCCCTCGCATTCTCATCGCGCCGTAGCGGTGCCCTTCCTCTGGTTTCCGGCAGGTCCGCTACCGCCCGACCACCAAAACGCAACGGTTCTTCTGTACATCCCCGCTTTCCGACGGAGGTCGCTATAACCACGTGAAGATCGTGGTGACGGTTAAACTCGTTCCGGATCCCAACGCCGAGAAAAAGATCGACCCGCAGACGAAGCGGCTCGTGCGCACCGGCGTCGAGACGGTCCTCAACCCATACGACGAATACGCTCTCGAGGCCGGGCTTCAGTTGAAGGAACGCGCCGGCGGCGACGCACGCGTCACGGTCTTTTCTATGGCGCCCGAGTCGCTGCGCGAGACGCTGCGCAAGGCGCTTGCGATGGGAGCCGACGATGCCGTGCTTCTTTCCGATGCCGGGCTTGAGGGCAGTGACGTGTGGGCGACGGCCTACGCCATCGCCGCGGCACTGCGCAAGCTCGAGTTCGATCTGCTCGTCGTCGGTGGGTTGACCGACGACAGCAGCACCGGCGCCGTGCCGGGCGCCCTCGCGGAGCATCTCCGGCTTCCGTGCATTACGAACGCGCGTAAGGTCGAGCTCGACGGCGGGACGCTCAAGGTGGAACGCGAGACCGATGTCGGCTACCAAACGGTCCGCGCGCCGTTACCCGCGCTGCTGACGACGGCGTTGACCTTCGGGGAGCCGCGATATGCCTCGCTCAAAGGCATCATGGGTGCGAAGAAAAAGACGATAGCCGCGCAAACGCTTACCGATCTCGCGCTCGAGCACGGCGTCGGCACCGAGGGCTCCAAGACGGAGCTGCAGAGCTTCGCGCCGCCGCCGCCGCGCGGCAAGGGCCGGACGATCGAAGCGGCCGACGGGGCCGCCGGCGCGCGCGCGATCTTTGATTTTCTCCAAGAGAAGAAGCTCGTCTAGGCGCGATTGTGAAGAACGTCCTCGTCTTCGCCGAACACCGTCAAGGGCAGACCCGCAAGGTCACCTTCGAGATTGCGACCCAAGCGCGCCGGCTCGCCGATGAGCTCGGCGGAAAAGCGTGCGCCGTCGTCGTGGGCGCCGGGTCTTCGGGGATCGCTGAAAAGCTGCGCGCCTATCCGCTCGACGCGATCTACGTCGCCGACGATCCGGACGTCGATCGCTACCTGCTCGATCCGGCAGTTGACTATCTCTATGCCGCGGCACAGGCCGCAGGCCCATCGCTCGTGCTCATCCCAAACACGCTCTCCGGCCGCGACGTCGCCGGGCGGCTGATGGCGCGTCTGGGCGCCGGCCTCGTCGCCGATGTGGTCGAGATCCGGAAGGAAGGCGATGCACTCGTCTGCGTTTCGCCGAAGCTCGGTGGCGCGCTGATCACGAACTGCGCGCTTCGGCCGGCCGAGTACGGCATCGCAACCGTTCGCCCGAGCGCATTTGTCGCCGCCCAAGGCGGCAGCGGTGCCGAGATCGTTATCCTCGAGAAGCCAAGTGCAACGTATCCCGCCGTTATCGACCAAGACGTTGAAGAAGGCGCAGGCGAGCTCGCGCTCGAGGAAGCGCCGGTCGTGGTGGCGGGCGGACGCGGGCTCGGCGGCCCGGAGCCGTTCGACGCGCTGTTGAAGCCACTGGCGAACGCGCTTGGGGGCGCGGTCGGCGCGTCGCGCGCGGCTGCCGACGCGGGCTGGGTTCCGTATAATTTGCAGATCGGCCAGACCGGCAAGACCGTCACGCCCAAGCTCTATATCGCCGTCGGCATTTCCGGCGCGATCCAGCACAAGGTCGGAATGCGCGCATCGGGCACGATCGTCGCCATCAACAAGGATGCGGCGGCGCCGATCGCCGACTTCTCCGATCTGCTCGTCGTCGGCGATGCGTTCCGCATCGTTCCCGAACTAACGAATCTCATCGAACAATCCAAAGGACACGTCTCTTGAAACGTTTCGGACTTATTCTCCTTATTATCGTTGCGTGCATCGTGGGAGTCGCGGCAACGTCGCCACGCGCCCAAGCCGGCCTTTTCGCGGGAAAGAAAACCACCGGTACGCCAAGCCCGTCGCCCTCCCCGTCGGCGCTGCCGACCGCAAGCCCCGAGCCGCCGAGCGTCGCGATTCCGCGGCTCGTCGCCAAGCTCAAGGCCAATCCGACCGACCAGCTAGCGATGGCGCAGCTCGCCGCGGAGTACCTGCAGGTGAACCGGCCGGATATCGCGCTGCAATACACGTCGCACCTGCTGCAGATGGGCGATAAGACGGCGCAGGTCTATTACTACGACGGTTTCGCGTACGAGCAGCTCGGACAACTCGTTCCGGCGACATACGACCTGGAGCAAGCCTCGAATCTCGACCCGACGAACCTGGGCGTGCTCGCACAGCTCGCCGATATCTACATTCGCGAAAACCGGTTCAACGACGCCGAGCGCATCGCGCGGAGGGCAGTCACCTTCAACAAGACCGAACCGGCAGCGATCGAGACCCTCGGCAGCGTTTATGCCGCGGAGCAGCACTTCGACGATGCGCGCGCACAGTTCGAAGCGGCGTACGCCCTCAATCCCAAGGATACGGGACCGATCTTCCAGATCGCGACGACCTACGCGCAGCAAGACAATATCCCGATGGCATTGCAGGCCGTCGGCCGCATTCTCGCCGTCGATCCGCGTAACATCCAAGCGCTGGTTTTTAAGGCGGATCTCTACGCGCGCCAGCACGACGACGCGCGCACCAGCGAGGCGTACGACGATGCCGTCGTGGCGGCGCCGACCGACGACGAGAAGGTCGCCATCATGACGCGCAAGGCGGGCTACTTTCTCTCCGAACACAAAGACGCGCAAGGCACCGCGATTCTGCAGCAGATCACGACGCAGTTTCCCAAGGTGCCGGCCGGGTTCGTCGCGTTCGGCAACTACTATGCCAGCCAGCATCAAGTGACGCAAGCGGTTGCTCAATGGCAAGCCGCCCTCGCGCTCGACCCAAACGACTCGGGCGCGCTGATGGGGCTCGGTGAAGCCTCCATGCAGGCGGGTAAGCTCAACGACAGCATCAGTTACCTGCGTCATTACACGCAAGTCTCGCCCGACGCGCAGGGATGGGCCTTGCTCGGACAGGCATACTCGCGCGCGCACGACTACTCCGGTGCGCGCGACGCGTGCGGCAAGAGCTTCGAGCTTCAGCGCTCGCCCGTGACGCTGAGTTGCGTCGCCGGCGCCGACTACGAACTGAAGAACTATAAGGAAGCGGCGCAAATCTTCGAAGCAATCGATAAAGCCGCAAAAGGCTTCCTCGATTCGAATCCGCAGCTGCTCTACCTGGCGGCGAAGTCGTACTCAGGCGCCGATCAGTGCACCAAAGCGGTGGCGGCGTACAAGCGGCTCTTGCCGATGATGAAGAAGGGTACCAAGGATTACACGATGGTGCAGAACGCCGCCGCGGCGCAGTGCCATTCCGGAGCGAAACACTCCGGCTAGCCGCTGAAGTTCGTCACCGATCCGCTCTGCGGCGAGCACCTTCGCGGTGTCGCCCATCCGGAGCGTCCGGACCGGGTTGAGGCCGTAGGCGCGCGCCTGCGCCGCGAGGGCCTGCTCGGGGATTGCATGCCGGCGCGCGATGTGAGCGACGGGGAGCTTGAACGCGTGCACTCCCGCGCGTATCTCGATCTGGTCGAGCGCGAGACCGAGCGCATCGCCGCCCCGCGCTACCTTTCCACCGGCGACACGGTCATCGATGCCGGCTCGTACGCGGCGGCGCGGCGAGCGGCCGGAGGTGCGGTCGCAGCGGCGCTGCATAGTGCTGCCACGGGCGAGCCCGTCTTCGCCCTCGTGCGCCCGCCCGGCCATCACGCCGAGGCCGACCGCGGGATGGGCTTCTGCCTGTATAACAACGTCGCGGTCGCCGCGCGCGCCTACCAGGCAGCGTTCGGCGGGCGCGTCTTGGTGGTGGACATCGACTATCACCACGGCAATGGGACCGAAGCCGTCGCCGGCGACGGTCTCTCCTATATCTCAACGCATGCCTATCCGGCCTATCCCGGAACGGGCACGTCGACCTATCGCCGCGGCGACGATCTCGTCGTAAACGTTCCGCTTCCCGCCGCCGGCGTGGCGACCGAAACGTTCGTCGCCGTCTGGAACGAGTTGCTGCCGGCCGTGGCGCGCGCCGTACGGCCGAACCTGGTGCTGGTCAGCGCGGGGTTCGACTATGTGGCCGGCGACAGCGTCGGCGATCTCGGGGTTGGCGTTGAGGCGGCGCGCGGCGTCGCGGCGACGATCCGGGTGGTCGCGGACGAGCACGCGAACGGATCGGTGACCTACGTGCTCGAGGGCGGCTATGGTCTCGACGCGGTCGCGGAGTCGATCGGTTCGATCGCTCGCGTGCACGATGCGCCGGCGCCGCCGGCCGTCAACGCCGACCGGAACGCTATGCCCGCTCGCGTGCGCGACGCGGTGCGCGAATCATTACATTTCGCTCAAGGAAGGTCCTAAGGGAGCAAGAACCAGCCTCCCTATTGGGAGGTACGAAATGATTCGCAAATCGTTGCGTCGCCTCGGTACCGCGCTCGTTCTTCTCGTTGCATTCTTTGGTCAGGAAACGTGGGCACTGGCAAGCGTAACGGGTGGTTTGACCGGCACCGTTCTCGACGCCCAAACCTCGGCTCCCATTGCGGGAGCGCAAATTACCGTCACCAGTCCGTCACAATCCGTAACGGCTACCACCGATGCGGGCGGACACTTCACCTTTTTGACGCTCGCACCCGATACGTACACGGTCGCAGCGACCAAGAGCGGCTATCAAGCGGCGAGCGTGCCCGGCCAAGTCGTCTTCGCCGACACCGTTCAAATAGTGTCGGTCCGGATGCAGTCGGCGCTGCGTACGATCGCGCGCGTCACGTCGTCGGCCGGCGGTGCGCTCGTGAAATCGGGTACGACGGCCGACGTTTACTCGATCAATGCCGCCGCGCAGCAGTCGACGTCGGCGCTCGGCGGCGGCGGCCTGATCAATCAAGCGTACTCGGCGATTTCGACAGTCCCGGGCGCGTACGTGATCCCGAACCAAACCGGGTATTACGCGACGATCAACATCCGGGGCGGCGATTACGACCAGGTCGGCTACGAGTTCGACGGCGTTCCCGTCAACCGGTCGTTCGATAACTATGCGTCGAGCTCGGCATCGTCGCTGGGTAACGCGGAAGTGCAAGTCTATACCGGCGCGAACCCAGCGAACTCCGAAGGCCAGGGTCTCGCGGGCTTCATCAATCAAGTGATCAAGACCGGAACGTATCCGGGGTATGCCAGCGGTTCTCTCGGAATCGCGACGCCGGACTTCTACCATCGCGCGGCCATCGAAGTCGGCGGTTCGACGCCCGATCGAAACTTCTCGTACTACATCGGCGTCGCCGGTCTGAATCAATCTTTCAGCTATATCAACAACAACAACGGCTCCGAGTACGATAACTGGCTCGGCCCGGTCATGGGCATCGTCGGCGGGCCGTACGGACAGCCGTTCGCTCCCGGCTGGTCGCTCTTTTACGGACCCACCGGGAATTCGTATTTTCCGCTCGGACCGATCAACTGGCCGAATAACGATGCCTCGCTCGGGTTGGCCACGATTTACGGCCGCGATACGGTTGTAAACCTGCACATCGGGATCCCGCACCATAATGACGCGGGCCGCGACGACATCCAGATTCTCTGGGACGACGAATCGCTCAAGAACCAGTTCTATTACTCGGCCAACGCGTTCTCGTCGCCGTTTTGCGCCGGGCAGCTCGCCTCTTCGGGCGCGGCCTGTATGTATGCGGTTAACGGCGAAACGCTTTCGACGCTGACGGGGGGACCGCCGAGCCTGCCGTTCGGCACGTCGGTACCGGTGACGTATCTCAATACGTACACCTGGGGTTGCGCGCCGACGGTCGGCAAGACGTACAACAGCTCGCAGCTCAACGCGCTGCAGAGCTGCGTCCGCCCGTATGCCTTCCCCAACGGCGTGAACACCGGCTCGCCGTCGGATCCGTCGGTGATCCCGGCCAACGCGCCCGACAACTCCTACAACGATACGGCGATCACCAAGATCCAGTACACGAAGAACTTCGGCTCGTCGGCCTACCTTCGACTCTACGGGTTCACGTTCTACAGCGACTGGTTTCTGAACGGCCCGTATAACACGAGCTTCTGTTATTTCTACTGCCCGCTCGCACCGGACTACGAGCTGAACACGCATACGCGCGGCCTCAGCCTGGAGTTTCAGGATCAGCTCAACGAACAGAACCTCTTGAGCGTCGCGGGATCGTACACCAGCGCGCGCATCGTTCGCGACAATAACGGCTTCTACAACGTCGGTGGAAACGAGGCGGTCGTCGTGAACTCCGCCGACCCTTACGGCGGCTATTGCTTCGCAGGTAGCTCGAGCAACGCGGTTATCAACTGTCACGATAACACGGTGGCGTTGGGCCCCGGTTATGGCGGAAACGGAGCATCGAACCCCGGCTTGCCGCCGCTTGCCGGCGACAACTGCGCGATTGCGGGGAAGCCGCAATACGGCTCCGCCTGCACGTATATGGTTGCCGAGAACGGCCTCAACGGTACGTACAGCGGTACGATTCCCAACTTCTACGGAGCCTCGATCACCGACCAATATCGGCCGACCGATAAGTGGCTCTTAAACGTAGGCGTTCGACTCGACAGTTTCGGCTTCGTCGGCATGAATACGTTGGTTCCGCCTCTGGGCGGATCCGCCGACGCGCGTGCCTTCTGGTTCAGTGCGTACAACCTCGACAATTGCGTGAACAACCAGAGCGGCGCGCCATTTGCCAATCCGACTCCGGCATCGGCCTGCCCCTCCGGCTCGCACGAGGCGAACGTCGTGAACGCGCCGTCGCAGACCTTCACGTATAACATCTATCAGCCGCGCATCGCGGGAACGTACACGTCGAATCCGGACGACGTCTTCCGCTTCTCGTACGGGCGTTACACGGAGGCTCCAAACACCGCGTTCGAGCAGTACAACACGCGCCAGGAGGATCTAGCGGATTACATCGGCTCGCACTTCCTGCAGTTCGGCCGTAACACGCCGGGTTATCCGATCGTGCCGCCGACATCGCTAAACTACGACCTCTCGTGGGAGCACAAGGTCAAGGACACCGACTGGTCGTTCAAACTGACGCCGTTCTTGCGGCAGACACAAGATCAAGTCCAGCAGTTCTTCCTCATCCCGCAGAACGGTTTCGTCTCCGGCCTGAACGTCGGCAGCCAGCGCAGCGAAGGCGTAGAGTTCCAACTGCAAAAGGGCGATTTCTCGCGCGACGGGCTTTCGGGGCTGCTATCGTTTGCCTACACCAACTCTTACGTCCACTACGGCCCGATTGCAGCGGGCGCATCGGGAACGACGGTGCTCGCCCCGATCAACAACTCCATCGCCCAATACAACGCTTACACGAAGTACTGCGCGACGCATCCCAGCGGCACGAACACTATGTGCGGCGGAAGCACGTCGAACGGCCTGACGGCAAACGCGTGCTACACGGCAAGCGGTGCGCCGGTGGCGGCGCTGCCGGGCGGCGGTTGTCCGAAGAACGACATCGCAAACCCGTACTGGAACGCGCCGCCGCAAGCGCTGGTCAACACGGGGCAGAACTTCCCCACCTACGACACCTTCCCGGGCTCGCTCGGTTTAGCCGCGCAAGGTTTCGGGTCGCCGTACGTCGGGACGCTCGTGCTCAACTACAAGCATCAGCGTTTCGCGATCACTCCGTCACTGCAGTTCCAGGGCGGCGGCAAGTACGGCATCCCGATCACCGAGGCCGGCATCGATCCCGCCAGCGGTTGCGGCAAGCCGCTCTTCGGCGATCGTTACAACGCATCCGATTGCGCGGGCGTTGTCGACATCCCTAACCCGTTCACCGGCGTCTTCGACCCAATCGGCGCGTTCACCGAGCCGAACGAATTGATCGCCAATCTGCAGCTCTCGTACGACGTGAGCCCGCGAATTCAACTCGTGGGGCAGCTCACGAACATCGTGAACTACTGCTGGGGCGGATCGGCGATGCCGTGGACCTTCAACGACGGCAACATATGCTCGTACAACAACGTGGAGGGCACGGTCTATCCGGTCGCGCCGTACGGAACGCCGGGAGCCATCGTGAACCCGCCGGGATACTCGGGCTCGCAGATTCAGCCGTTCCGCAAATACCCCTATGAGCCGCAGCTCGGTCCGGCGATCGTCACGGCGCTCAACGGCTCGTATAAGACTCCGATCCAGTTCTTCGTTACGGCGAACGTAAGGATCTAGGGAGTCACCGCGACGGCGAGGTGCGGCAGGTCCACCTGCCCCACCTCGCCGACCAGCGTATAATGCAGCGCGCCGTCGCTCCACGCGAGCAGCGCGGTCGGCCCATCCTCGGCATATTCCGCTTCATACGCGCCGACCCGCATCGTACGCGGACGCAGAGTCGTCGCTTCGAGCGTCGACGCCTGCGCGTTCTCAAAGAGCGAGACGGTGCGCAGGCCGTCGCAATAGAGCAGATGCGCGGTGCGCACGCCGCGCATCTCGACGAAGGTTCCCTCGACCGGAGCGAACCCTTCGGGCAGCGAGCGCGGCTCGCGCACGGTAAATCCGACATCGCGCGTGATCCGTTCGGGCGATTCGAGCCCGACGGCGGCGCCGACTTGGCGTTGCGTCGTATAGCCGGACGGGAGCGCAAAATCTTGTGCCGCGGCTGGCGTATAGCGGATCGCTTCGAAGCGAGTCTCCGCGAGGAGGCCGCCGTCCGCGGAGAATTCCTGCTTATCGAGCACGACTTTGCTCACCGTATCCACTCGCAGGCGCGTCGTCGTGCGGTGAGTATACCGGCTCACGAACGCCAAATCGACGACGCTGCGTCCGTCGTAGGTTTCCGGTCCCGTCTGCGTCACGCGGTAGTTCGCGCGTAGAAGTCCGTACTCGGCTCGGAACGCGCCGGGATCGGCAAACTCGTCGTCGCGCCGCTCGACGATGCGATGCCGTTTCGGGTCGATCGAGTACATCAGCGTACCTTTGGTCACCATCGAATCGCCGGCGAGCGCCGACGGTGCCGTATAATCGCGGCGCGTGAGATTCGGAGCGCGATGCTCGATGCGATAGACCGAAACGTCGGCGGCGTGCGAGCCGAGCCGCACGACTTCGACCGTACCGGCATACGAAATCGACGACGGCGCGTCGAGCGCGGCTCGGAGCAGACGATCGAGCGGATCGTCCGCCGGACGCGCGCCGGCAAACGTTGCGCTCGCGGCCGCGAGCACGAGCGCGGCGATGCTAACGCGTTTCATCGTCTGACGTGAGCGTTACGGGAGGTTCTTCGGAGAACGGCGTCGTCGCCGCCATCGCCGCGTGGCTATCCACGTACGCGGAGGCGTCGATCGCGACCGGACCGCGCCCGGCGTGGCGCACTCCGAAGCCGAAGTACAGCATCACCGCGATTGCTGCGGTGGCCGGAACGAAAACCACCGGCCGGAAGACGGCGCGCAGCGATTCCCAAAGGTCCGGCTTCTCGGGTCGTGCGACACGCGCGCGAACGCTCGCGACGACGCCCGGCGGAAGGTCGCGCTCGGCGGCCAGCGCGTGCGCGCGCAGGGTTTCGGTGAGCGCAACCTCCGCATTGCGATGCTCTTCGCATTCGGAGCATGCGGCAAGATGCGCGTGCATCGCCGCATCCTCGGCCGGCGAGAGCTCACCGTGAAGATAGTCGACGATTTGTTCGATCGTAGGATGCGTTTGGTTCATGAGGACGACTTCATATGGCGGTTGACAAGCTTTCGCAGTTGGCCGCGGGCACGGTGGAGCCGCGATCGAACCGTTCCAACCGAACATCCGACGATCTTGCCGATCTCCTGATAGCTGCACTCCTCGATGTCGGCGAGCAAGACGATCTGACGCTGTTCGGGCGTGAGATCGGCCAGCGCCTTGGAAACGGGTTCGCTGAGATAACCTTCGACGTACTCCTCGATTGGGTGGACGGGTATTGGTGGGATTTCTTCTTGATAACGTCCTTTTCGCCGCCGAAGTTCGTCGCGGTAGAGATTCGTGACGATGCGATAGATCCACGAGAGGAAGGAGGTGCCGGGCTTAAAGCTCTGCCACGCGCGGAAGACGCGAATGAACGCCTCTTGCGTGAGGTCGCTCGCATCGGCGGCATTGCCGGTCAAGCGGTAGGCAAAGTTATACGTGGCCTTGCCATACTGCTCCATGGCATGCTCTAAGAACGCCTGCTGTTCCATGCCCCGCTGCTAGGCTTCCTTGCTCCGCTTGTGTCTCCCCCAGAGGACGCGGCCGACGCCCCACATTCCGGCGAACGAAGCAGCCGTCAGCAGGGTGAACAGCGCGAGTTCCAACAAGACGACTCCGCCCGATTGGCTTCCACCGCAGAGCGCGATGACGTCGGCAACGAGTGCCAACTTAAAGCGCTCGAACGGATTGCTCGCGAGTCCCGAGACCGCTCGCGCTTGCGCCAGAGCGCTGCTCGGGTCCCAGTTTGCGGTCTCGACCACGTACGCGATGCGTCCCGCCGGCGTGACGATGAAGAGGCGGTCGCTATGCAAAAAGTTGTCGGTGCTCACGCGCATCGAACTGATCGAAAACTCGTCGAGCAGGCGCTGGATCGTCGAGCCGGTTCCGGTGAGCAGCCGCCACTTCGGCGCGCGGGCGCCGAAGCCGTTGCCGTACGCGCGCAGCACGGCCGGCGAGTCGTACTGCGGATCCAGCGAGATCTCGACGAGCGCGAATCGCGCATCGTCGAGCCGGCCGTTGAGATCGGCGAACTTGCCGGTGATCGCGGGGCAGAGCGTGCGGTCGGGACAGCGCGTGAAGACGAACGAGAGCAGCAAGGTCTTGCCCAGAAACGCGCGATCGAGCCGGAGCATCTGCCCGTTCTGGTCGACGAGCGTTGCGGGCGGAAGATTGCTGCCGATGTGCAGCGTCTCAACGCGTCCGTTATCCGGAAGGCCGGGAGCGAACGCGGCCGCGGGCACGACGTCGCGCAGCACGCCGGGTTCGGCGGAGTCGAAAAAGGCGTCCACGGTCGTGCCGGAACGAACGGCCACACCGGGAACGAACCGATAGCGCTCCGTCAGAGCGGGCATCGTGCCGGTAACGGGATCGGTGCGAACGATCGCCGTACGGTCGGGCAGGCTCGCGATCACGAGACCGTGGACCGGAACGACGGCGAAGAGCGTTGCCGCAACGAGCGCGAGCATCGCATTCATTCTACGACGAATCGCGCCTCGGCGCTTCCCAACCAGGGGTTGGGCGGACCGGAGCCCAACGAGTGGTGCCGATGGACGCTGCGGTTTTCGTTATCCGCGTTGCGTTGGGGCTCGTGCTCCTCGTGGCCGGCGCGCTCAAGGTCGGGCATCCCGCGGAGCTGGCGGCGACGATGGCAACCTTCCGCCTTTTACCCTCGCAGGTCGTTGGGCCGCTCGCCTTGGCGTTGCCGTACGTCGAGATCCTACTCGGCGGCTACTTGGTCGCGGGACTCTTCACGCGCGTCGCCGCCGCGATCGCGGGCGCGCAGTTCGTCGTCTATGCTTGCGCGATCGCCTCGGCGATCGTGCGGCATATCGCCGCCAACTGCGGTTGCTTCGGTCCAAACGATGCCGCCGTGGCGGATTGGCCGCACGTCGGGTTCGATCTCGTGCTCGCCGCGGCGTGCGCGTTCGTTGCGTATGGAGCGCCCGGCGCGCTCGCCGTCGATAGGAGGTTTCGCAGAGCATGAAACGCGGCGCCGTCGCTCTCATTACCGGAATCGTCGTGTTGGTTGTAATCGTCGCTGCGATCGCCTATTACAATTTCGGCTCCTCCCGCACGCGCGTCCAAACGGCGTCGCAAGCGCCGATCGTGGGTAAGGCGCAAGCCGGACAGCCGGCGCCGACCTTCGTAGTCGCCACTACCTCGGGGCTCTTCGATTTGAGCAAGGCCACAAAGCCGGTCTTTCTCGAGGTCTTTGCGACGTGGTGCCCGCACTGTCAGCGCGAAGTCGCGGTCATCAACCGCGTCTATGCAAAGTATCGCGAGCGCGTCGATTTCGTCGCCGTTTCCGGAAGCGACACCGGAATGGACGGTACGACCGCGTCGTCGCAGCTCGACGTGCTGAACTGGGTCAAGCGCTTCCACGTTGCGTACCCGGTCGCGTACGACCCACTCCTCAACGTCGCAAACCTTTACATGCAGGGCGGATTTCCGACGGTCGCCGTAATCGCGCGCGATAAGAAGATCGCGTATCTCGACAGCGGCGAGGCGACGTACGGCGAACTGAGCGCCGCCCTCGATAAAGTCTTGCGCTAGTCTCCGGGCGGGAAGAGGTAGTTCGGCGGCGCGACGAGCGGCGCGCCGACTTCAAGGACGATCTGCTGATGCGCGCCGAGCGGAATCGAGCGAAGGTCGCCGTTGTAGAGCTGCCCGTTCACGTACGCGGTGACGGGTCCCACAAAGCCGGCCGCGCCGGTGCGCTCGAGCGGGACGCCCCAGATATCGAAGAGCATGCCGAGCATGTAGGGGCCGCCCTGCGGCGGGCTGATGTCCGGGGCTTCGATGTGGATGATGCCGCTCGCGTCGTGGGTGTGGAGCCAATAGAGACAGCCGGCGGTCAGGCTCGGTGCGAAGCCGATATACTCGGGAACCTGCATCTGCTTGCCGTTGTGAAAGAGCGCGAGGTGCGTGTGCACGTGCAGCGTCGCGTACTCTTGCGTGCCGCAGCCGATGCCGTCGACGGTTTGACCGCGCCCGCCCTGCGGCGTGTCGGGATATTTCACCTTGACGAACTTCGTGCCGAGGTTCTCACCGTTCGTCAGCACGATCGGCTTGCTGGTTGGGCTGGTTCCGGGCGTCGGCGTCGCGTTCGCTTGCGCGACGTTCCGTTGCTGCCACCAGTTGAAACCGAGGAACGCGAGGATCAGCGCGACGAGAGCGATGCCGATGCCGATATAAACGGCGCGCATCGGATCTCGGCGCGGCGGAGGAGCGGCGCCTCCGCGTTGTTGCCGGCGGCGTTCGGGGCGGTTCGATTGCGACATGCGTTTCCTTTTAGGAGGGTCCCCGAGGCGCGCTCAGGGCGAGATTGCTTTCAAGGGTGACGCGACAGGCTGATCGGAGATCTCGAGCGGGCGCTGAGGAACGAGATAGTTGGTGACGTAATCCGTCACCGCGTCGGCCAGCGGCGTAACCGGGTGGTCGTAGCCGGCGGCGCGCAGCTTCGAGACGGTCGCGCAGGTGTAGTATTGATACTTGTCGCGCAGTTGGAGCGGCATCTCGACGAACTCGATCCGCTGCGGCAGCTCGAGCGCGTGGAAGATCGGCGCGACCAGCTGCAGCCACGTATGCGGCGTTCCGGAGCCTACGTTGAAGAGCCCGTTCGCGCCGCACTCCGCTAGGAAGAGCGTCATATCCACGGCATCCTTGACGTAGATGAAATCGCGCTGCTGCTCGCCGTCGCGATACTCGGGGCGATAGCTCTTGAATAGCCGCACGCGGCCGCTCTCGCGTATTTGCTCGAACGCTTTGTGCACGATACTGCGCATCTCGCCTTTATGGTCTTCGTTCGGACCGAACACGTTGAAGAACTTCAACCCGCACGTCTTCTGGTCGAGTCCGGTACGCGCCGCGTACAGATCGAAGAGTTGCTTGGAGTAGGCATAGCCGTTGAGCGGGCGTAGGACGTGCAAATCGGCTTCGTCGGAAAGGTCGGCTTCGAGCCCGCCGTAGGTAGCGGCGGACGATGCGTAAATGAAGCGGGCTTCTTCGCCGACCGCCCAGAGCGCGAGCCGCTTGGTGTATTCGTAGTTGTTGCGCAGCAAGAATCCGGCGTCGGTCTCTGTGGTTGACGAGCACGCGCCCAGATGTATCACGGTGCGCACATCGCCGAAGCTGCGTCCGGTCGCCGTATAACGTTCGAATTCGTCGGCATCGAGATAATCGGCGAAGCGAAGCGGGACGAGGTGCTTCCATTTATCGGACGTGTCCAGCCGGTCGACGATCAAGACGTCGTCGAGCCCGCGGCGGTTGAGCGCCCAAAGCACGGCGCTGCCAATCAGGCCGGCTCCACCGGTAACAACGATTCTTCCGCGGCTGAGGTCGTGCATTGCTCCGAAAATTCTAATCGCCTGCGGCGCGGAAAGGTCCTCCCCAGAGAACCTGCGAATGATTCGCAAATAATGCGTAGACGATGCTCGTTTTGCCGCCGCCGCGCGGCGATCGTGCGCCTGGCCGCCGGCCTGTGCTTCGCCTGCTGCGGGCACGCCGTCGCCGCTGGAGCGGGCGCCTTGCTGGCCGGGACCGTGACGAGCGATGGCAAGCCCGCTGCCCATGCCGTCGTCTGGGCCTCGGGCAACGACCTCACCGTGAAGGCGGTCACGGACGGCCAGGGCCGCTTTCTCTTTCCTCGCCTCCCGCTCGGAACGTACGAGGTTGAGGCCCGCGAGGGCGAGCTGCGAGCCATAGCACGGGTCGACCTCGGCAGCGGCGGCGCCGACCTTACCCTCGCGCTGGCCAAGTTGACTGAGATTGCGCGAACGCTCGTGAGCCGATCGCAATCGCTCGTCACACATGGCAGCGGCAGCGACGTGGTGCTGAACGGCACGGCCTTGACCCAGCTGCCCTTCAATAACAACTTCACGCAGATGGAACTCCAGATGCCCGGCGCGGCGCAGGGCGCAAACGGCGTCGTCCACATCAACGGCGATCACGGCGTCATCAACTACACGATCGACGGCGTTCCGCTGCCCCAGGAACTCAATCGCGACATCGGCACGGAAATCAACATCAACGACCTGTCGTTTGTGGACGTGATCGAAGGAGCGTATCCCGCGCAATACGGCCTGCGCTTCGGCGCGGTCTTCAATATGTCGACCCGAGCCGGAACCGGGCCCGCGGGCTTTGACGGCTACGTTTCAGCCGGGTCCTACACCGACGCGCAGTCCACGCTGGGGTACCACGCACCGCTTGCCGGCGGCGGGGGGTTCGACGTAGCGCTGAGCGGTCTTACGACGACGCGGGGGCTCGATCCGCCCGACTGGAACTCACCGCACAACGACTCGAGTGCGGTCGGACAGTTTGCCCGGTTTACGATCCCCGCCGGCGGAAACAACTTCACGAACGTCACGTTTCTCAACGATCACGACACTTTTCAAATCCCCAACGACACTGCGTACGGCCAGCCGGGCGCGACCGACGACAACGAAACGCAAAACGATACGTTCTTAGCGCTTCAGTTTCACGATGCGATCGGCAACTCCGGAGCGTTTACGTATGGCCCCGCATTCAGCACGTCGAGGATTCAGGATTCCGGCGATCCCGAGAACGATTGGTTGTACGGAGAGTCGCTCAACCTCACGCCTCCGCCATTTGGCAACGGCGGCAAGCCGACGGATTGCGCCGATGCCTTTACGGTAGCGCCGTTAAGTCCGACCGCGTTTCCAACGATGTGCGGCGTTTCACTTGCCGACACAAGAACCGAACTGAACTACATCGTGCAAGGAGACTACAACCAGATCTTTGGACGGCACACCGTGTCTGCGGGTGTATCCTACGATCTCACACGCGTGCTGAAATACTACGCGATCACGCTTCAGCCCAATAACTATCTCGCGCCTCGGTTGACGCCCCAAACGCCCGACGCGCCGACTTCGGTGATCGATGATTCGCCAAATGTGGGCGGCACCTATCAATCGTACGTCCAGGACAGCTGGCGCCCGAGCGGCCGCTGGGGCGCCGATTACGGGATACGCTTCGACTATTTCACGATCAAGTCGACCGGCTTCGCGCAAGGCTTCGCTGCCTTTAGCCCGCGGTTCAAGCTGACGCGTTTCTTCGGTAACCGCGCGAGCCTCTACGCCTACATCGGGCGGTTCTTCGAGCCGTTTTCGCTGGAGAACGTCAGCCCTTACGCCGCCCATCTACTCGACCTGCCGCTGCAGCCGACGCCCGCGCAGTTCGATCTCAAACCCGAACGCGATACGCAGTTGGAGCTCGGCGGTCACATACCGCTGGGAGCGGGGGACCTGGGCTTTCGCGTGTGGCAGAAGAACGCCAACGATCTCATCGACGACACCCAAGTGAGTGTGACTCTGCTGCACCAAGACATCAACTACGTGCTGGGCCGGCTATCGCAGGAAGCGCTGACCTTCACGCAGCCATTGATCTTCAACGGGCGAGCATACGTTTCGATCGCACACGTCGTGTCGCTCAATGCCGGCTGCGAAACGCAGCTGCTCGCGCCGTGTTTCGGGCAACCGACAGGCTTCACGCCGGCCGACCACGAGCAGCGCTACACGCTGACGGGGGGTGTCTTAGTCAATCAGCGCGGCAGCGGTTGGTTCTCAGCCGATGCCTATTACGGCAGCGGCCTCTCCTCGGATTTCTGCCCGCCCGCGACGCCCGGTTTCTGCAAGCAGACGCCGCATACGACGTTCAATGTCGAAGAGGGCATCCCATTATCGCCAAAAGCATCGCTGACGTTCGGCGTTACGAATCTGCTGAACGACCGGTACTACGTGACGCTGCTCAACGCGCAGGGAAATCATTTCGGCCCCGGGCGCGAGCTCAGCGCGGGCGTTCGTTTCAAGCCCTGAGCGCCGCCGCGCCGAGCGTATTGCGTTACGAACCGAACGGCGCGCCGCCAAGATGACGCAGCGCCAAGGCCTTCTCGGGTCCCCGGCGTAGAGACACTCTGTGAACTTCCGAGAGTTCCCTGGCGCGTCGATTCTCGGCTTGCTGGCTTCGCTGGTTGCTCATGCGGCTATCTTCGGCGGCGCTCATGCGATGGGTGGAGCATATCACGGCGCGCTCTTACAGTTGGCCCTAGCCGGCTCGCTAGGCATGTGCACGGCCTTCGCCGCGCTCGCGTGGGGCGAAGCCGGGCAGGTGACCGACGGCAGCGTCTTAGCCGCGCGGCTTGGCGAGCGGCTTCCGGCACTACCGACGCTGCTTTTGGCAACCTCCTTCTGGTTCGCGCTGGGCGAGCGAATAGAACCCGAACACGCAGCGGCGTCACTGTTGCTGACGGTGGTCAGCCTTGTCGTCTCTGCAGCACTGCTCTGGCTTGTCACGCGGCATGCCCTTCGCCTCTTAGTGGCCGTCGTGTTTACGGTCTCGCGACCGCCGTTCGCCGGACGCGTTCCGGCATGGGCCCGGCGCCGCCAGCCACCTCCAACCGCACGGCGGTCGCCGCTCCTGCGGCGGCGCTTCCCCCGTCCTCCTCCGATCGCGGTCGTTTGCTGCGCCTAAGCGCGCACGATCCGCTCTAGCACTCCACTCAATCGAAGGAGAACCATGTCTCGTCTTACTACGGCGTTCGCCGCCGTCTTGTTGGCATTGAGCGTCATTACCCCTGTCTTCGCAGCAACTACCGGCCTCGTTCGCGGCAC
>Ga0302326_10002989_pt1 | contig 40402 bp, 30 predicted proteins | sample Palsa_T0_3_FD_202264 | JGI IMG/M metagenome (GOLD analysis project Ga0302326, IMG submission 202264) | Peat permafrost microbial communities from Stordalen Mire near Abisko, Sweden - Palsa_T0_3 | ecosystem: Environmental > Terrestrial > Soil > Palsa > Peat permafrost | place: Sweden: Abisko... | reverse complement strand
TGACGGCAATATAGATGAGTTCCTTCGTCAGAGGATCAAGCGCTCCGGGGGCCATGACTTCCTTCACGTTGGCCCACATTCGCCGCAGAGTCGCAGGATCGTGCGCGAGCACCTTCCAGAAGTTATTCACCCAGTCGGTCTTGCGTGTCGCCATGATGTCGTCGTACACCGCGCGCACTTCGCGCGAAGCGTCGGCGTACTCGATCGGTGCGGCGGCCGCGCTCACGGCACGATTGCGATGACGCGCGCCGGAAAGCCGGCGCCATCTTCGACCTTCGGAAACGTGACCCAGACGATCGCGCCGGCTTCGGGAACCTTGTCGAGGTTCGCCAGAAGTTCGATCTGGTAATGATTGAGACTCAGTATGTATGACTCGAGCGAATAGTCATCCTTGGTCGTGCGCAGACCCGGATCGGTATCCGTCGTCTCATGGCCGGATGCAGTGATGCCCCGCTCCTCGTAGAGGAGCTTCAATACTTCCTTGCTCCAGCCGGGATAGTGAAACACGCCTTTGGCATCGCGGTTGGCGAGCGCCGCCGAGTCCGGCCAGCGCTTCGCCCAATCGGTGCGCATCGCAACGAAGGCGCCGCGCGGGATGCGGCCGTGGCGGCTTTCCCAGGCACGCACGTCGTCCAGCGTCACAAGATAGTCGGGGTTCCTGGCAGCCTTCTCGTGCACGTCCAGGACGACGAGGGGCATCAGCATTTCCTTGGGATCGATGGTGTCGACCGTGTGCAGGCCCGCATGAAAATGGGCCGGGGCATCCACGTGCGTGCCCCACTGCCCGACGTGGCAGTACTCATTGATCCGAAAGCCGTCCTTCTCAACCGTATACAGGGTCTTGACCCTCTCGTCGGGTGCGCCCTTCCAGTGCGGGATGCCCGGAGCGAAAGCATGAGTGAGATCGACGAAGTGATGGGCCTGCATGACTGCCAACGCGTCGGCGAGCGAGGCGGGGTTGCCCGTGTCCGCCGCGCCGGCAACACTCAAGGCCGCGGTGCAGGCCGCGGCAGAAAAAACAGCTCGAACCCACGCTCGCATGGCGACGCTCCCTAGCGCAAAGACCGGATTTCCCCGCTACAAGGCTAGCACGCTCGGGCTTTCGCGGCCTTTTTTCGAATCGGACACTGCGTCGATGATCTCGCACGGCTTCGCAGCCGCCGCCAGGAGCGCATGCATCACGTCATCGATCCAGTTCCGGGTAGTGGCGAAATAGATCCTCGTTATTGAAGGCAAGTCGTCGGCTGGAGGCCGCATAGAGCGCAATGCGTGGCCGTTCGAATACATGATCGTGGAGCGAGCGCAGCCGCGGGCGGCTGCGCAATGCCCTGGCGGTGGCTTTTGGGAAAGCGTAGCGCAGCCCGGCAATCACGTGCGCCATGGACAGGTCCGCGTAGTTTAGGCGCGTTCCGACCAGCCACGGCCCGCGCGCGCGATTGCGCTCCAGCACGCGTTCGAAATAACCGAGGAATTTCGGCAGGCGCGTCGACAGAAAATCCTTGGTACGCCGTTTGGCCGCCGACTTCTGTTCCTCGTAGGCATAGGCGTCGCCGAGCGGATGGTGCGTGCTGAAGATCTCAAGGTAAAAATCCGAGATCGTGAGCTGCAGTTGCTGCGTCCAGAACCTGCCTGCCTCATCACGCGGCGCAAGCTTTAGGTGGTCGCCCAGGTACATCAGGATGTTCGGGGTCTGCGCGATGAAGCGGCGTCCGGCCTTCAGGATAGGAGGCGCGAACGGCGGACGCTTGATGCTCCTGGCATTCAGCACTTTCACAACCGCAGGCGCACCGCCGCCCTGCGCCTGCGGGACGAGCGCCACGTCGCGATAGGAGGCGCCGGCTTCCTCGAGCGCGAGGCGCACGAATTCACCGCGACCCTGGATGCCGGGCCAATAATAAAGCTCGTAAATCATGGCAAGTGTTCCGCCTGCTGTGCAGTCTAGGATGTCTACCTTGCGGCGTTGCCGAGATACCGAGACTGCCAGCGCTGAAGATCAAAACGGCTGCGTCAACCCCATTTCTTAACGAGGCCTTCGAGCCCGGCCTTCTGCAGGTCTTCCGGTGTCATGGCTGGCGAGAATTCGACTTTTGCGTCGAAGTTGAGGAACCAAGGTTCTGCCAAGCCCGGTATTTCTGAGGTCTTCGACATGTTGTAGACAAGGAAACCGCCGCGCTCACCGTCCATGCTCGTAAAATAAGCCGCCTCAGGCTTGGTCTCTTCCAATATTCGGGCCATCTTCTTGCCGGCGGTGCCATCGCGGAGAGCCGCGTTGAACTTGGCTGCGGGCAGCGATACGCGGACTATGAATTTCATTGAAGCGTCCTCCCCCGGTATTGTGGACTTGCGATTCTATCAAGGCTTAATGTACCGATCCCGGCCCACTGGGACTGACAGGATGCACGCGCCGTCGCCGAGTTGGCCAGCCTTGCGCATGGGCGGCGCCCATCCGGGCCGCACGCTGGCGCCCAGTGCGCGAACTCGAGCTGCGGGAACCATTTGCGGCTCTCCTTCGTTCCCTGACTTTCCGCACCACGGCACAGCATGACAAGTCTCAGCCGACGCGACGTGCTCGCAGCCACGGCCCTGGTCCTCGTCAGTGAAACGGTGGCGCGCGCCGGCGTCGTGGCGGGCCATCTGCCGTGGCATCCGGATGCCGGCTCGCCTCCGGAAGCTGTCCGGGCCGGCCCCTGGCAATTCTTTACCCAAGCAGAAGCGGCCGCCATCGAAACGCTGGCGGACCGCATCATCCCGCCCGATCCGCAGACGCCGGGCGGCAAGGATGCCGGTTGCGCGGTCTTCATCGATCGTCAGCTAGCGGGGGCCTACGGCCACCGGCAGGGTCTGTATACGCGTCCGCCGTTCGTGAAGGGGATCAAGGAGCAGGGCCCGCAATCTGCGCAGAGCCCGGCCGAGATCTACCGGGCGGCGCTGGCTGCCCTCGATCGCTACTGCCAGTCCAAGCAGGGCGGCAAATCCTGGATTGAGCTTTCGGGTGAGCAACAGGATCAGTTACTGCATGGCGTCGAGAGCGGCTCGGTCGAGCTCGACGGCGTCGATGCGAAGAGTTTCTTCGACACTCTGGTGAAGGACATGCAGGCGGGATTTTTCGCCGACCCCATCTACGGCGGCAACCGTGACATGTGCGCGTGGAAAATGATCGGCTTTCCGGGCGCCCGTTATGACTACCGCGACTGGGTGGGGCGGCACAACGAGCGTTATCCCTATCCGCCCGTCAGCATTGCCGGCCGGCCCGATTGGACTCCGAAGAAGATCTGAAGAGCGCTCCATGACCCGCAAGCTGCCGAAGAAGGATGTCGTCATAGTCGGCCTGGGCTGGACGGGTTCGATCATGGCGAACGAGCTCACGGAGGAGGGCCTCGACGTCGTCGCCATCGAGCGCGGACCCTGGCGCGATGCCGCGACCGACTACCCGCCGAGCTATGTTCAGGACGAATTGCGCTATCGCATCCGCCATGAGCTCTTCCTGCAGCCGGACCAGACTACCTTCACGTTCCGCAACAAGATGGCGCAGACGGCGCTACCCATCCGCAGCTGGGGTGCCTTCATGCCGCCCAATGGGGTCGGCGGCGGCGGGGTGCACTGGAATGCCGAGACCTGGCGCTTTCTGCCTTCCGACTTCGTGTTGCGCACCCATCTGACGCAACGCTACGGCGCGCGTTTTCTGCCCTCTGACATGACCATCCAGGACTGGGGCGTCACCTTCGATGAGCTCGAACCGTACTACGACCGGTTCGAATACCTGTGCGGCACCTCAGGCACTGCCGGTAATCTCAAAGGCAAGATCCAAGAAGGCGGCAATCCGTTCGAAGGGCCGCGCTCGCGGCCCTATCCGAACCCCGCGCAGCAGCAGCCGTTCAGCCATGCGCTCTTCGGCAAAGCGGCGCGGGAGCTCGGCTACAAGCCCTTTCCGCAGCCTTCCGGCAACATGTCCCAGGCCTACACCAATCCCCTGGGCGTGCGGCTTGGCCCGTGCACCTATTGCGGATTCTGCGAATGGTTTGGCTGCGCCAACTACTCGAAGGCCAGTCCCCAGACCACCATCCTGCCGGTGCTCGTGCGCAAGCCGAATTTTCTGGTGCGCGATCAATGCGAGGTCACGCGCATCAACGTGGATGCATCCGGCACGCGGGCGACCGGAGTCACCTTCGTGGATACGAACGGGGCGCAGTGGGAGCAGCCGGCCGATCTTGTGATCCTATCGGCCTATACGATTTTCAACGTGCAGCTCCTTTTGCTCTCCGGCATCGGCAAGGCCTATGACCCGGTCGCGAACCAAGGCGTGATCGGGCGCAATTTCACGCACCAGACGATCTCCGACGTGACGAGCTTCTTCGATCCAAAGAAGTTCACGTTCAATCCCTTCATCGCCTCGGGCTCCATCGGCATGTGCATCGATGAGTTCAACGGCGATAACTTCGATCACGGCCCGCACGGCTTCGTCGGCGGCGGCTACATGGGGCAGGTGCAGACCAACGGCCGGCCCATCGAGACCACACCTACGCCGCCGGGTACGCCCAAATGGGGCGCCGGCTGGAAGCAGGCAGTGCGCGAGAGCTACCAAAGCGCGCTCAAGCCCGGCACGGGCGTGCACGGCAGTATGTACAGCTACCGCGATGTATACCTGGATTTGGATCCGACGTACCAGGATCGCTTCAAGCGCCCGCTGGTGCGCATCACCATGGACTTTCACGACAATGAGTTGAAGCAGAACGCCTTCCTCACCGACAGGTTTGCCGAGGTCTTCCAGGCCATGGGGGCACGCCAGGTCGTAAAGGAATACCGCAAGGGGCCCTACGACATCACGGCATACCAGACGACGCATCTGTGCGGGGGTGCCGTCATGGGCACGGACCCGAAGACGAGCGCCATCAACCGCTATCTGCAAAGCTGGGATGTCCCCAATCTCTTTGTCATGGGCGCGAGCGGCTTTCCGCAGAATGCCGGTTACAACCCGACCGGGACTTTGGCGGCGCTCGCGTATTGGTCGGCTGAGGCGATCCGCTCGAAGTATCTTAAAAACCCCGGCCCGCTTCTCCATGCGTGAGCGCCTGCGAAAGCGCGGTGCGGCGCTCGCCGCCGGCGCGGCGGCGATGGCACTCGGAATTCCCCTGCTTGCGGTCGATCATCCCGGGAGCCGCCAGGATTTCGCGATTATCGAGCGCGGCCGCTATTTGACGCTGGCCGCCGATTGCGCAGCCTGCCACACGGATCCCCACCAGGGTGCCGCATTCGCCGGCGGGCGCCCGATCGAGACCCCGTTCGGCACAGTGCTGGCGGCGAATATCACACCCGATCAAGACACGGGGATCGGCGGCTGGACGGATGAGCAATTCGATGCGGCGGTGCGGCAGGGACGGCTCCCGGATGGCAAGCGCCTCTATCCTGCGATGCCCTATCCCTATTACACGAAAATGACCCGCGAGGATGTGCTCGCCATCCGCGCCTACCTCAACACGATCGCGCCCGCGCACAACGATGTGGACTCCAACCAGCTCCCGTTCCCGTTCAATGTTCGCTCGGCGATGTGGTTCTGGGATGCGCTCTATTTCAACTCTGGCGCCTTCAACGCCGACCCCGCGCAATCGGCCGTTTGGAACCGCGGTGCGTATCTCGTCGAGGCAGCGGGGCATTGCGGCGCATGTCACACGCCGAAGACCTTCCTGGGCGGCGACCAAAACCGGCGGCAATTTGAAGGCTATTCAATTCAAGGCTGGTTCGCGCCCAACATCACGAATGACGATGCGCGCGGCCTGGGTCGCTGGTCGAACGCCGACATCGCTGAGTTCCTGAAGAAGGGCCACAATCGGATTGCAGGCGCCTCCGGGCCGATGGGGGAAGAGGTCGCGGACTCAAGCTCACGTCTGACGCAGGAGGACTTGAACGCTATCGCGACCTATCTCAAGGCGCGTCCGGGACAGACGCTGGCGGCGCGCGCTGTCGCGGTCGGCGACCCCATGATGGTGGCGGGGGCGGCGATCTACCAGGACCGCTGTTCCGCCTGCCACAGCGGCAACGGGCATGGCGTGCCGTACCTGATTCCGGATCTTGCGGCGTCATCCGCCGTAGTCGCGCGCGAGCCGACGACACTCATCCGGGTCGTGCTGCGCGGTGCGCAAACGGTTGCGACCCAGGATGAGCCCACGGGTCCTGCCATGCCCGCCTTCGGCTGGCAATTGAGCGACGCGCAGGTCGCGGCGGTTGCGACTTATATACGCAATAGCTGGGGCCACGCGGGACCTGCCTTGAGCGCGGGTGAAGTGCGCAGGGCGCGGGAAAGCCTTGCGGCGCGCAACGACTGAGCCTGCTGCAAGAGTTTGGCGGCGGTGGATGCCCTCGAGCCCCGGCGGCAGTTTCGAAAATGTCAGGGGATCTCGCGGCAGTTACTCGAAAACAACTCGTGGGAAGTAGTACGACACGGTCCAGTTCGGCTGGTCGACGATTTCGCTGATGCGCAAATCCGCGCAAACGCTGCACAGCATGTAGGCCTCGATCGCTGGCAGGCCATGGTGTCTGCCGAGCAGATCAATCATCGAGCGCACGGCGGCCCGCGCAGCCTCCATCAGATCAGGTCCGATGCCGGTCGTGACTTCGTAGCCCTTGGCATCGAGGTGGTGCGTGACGGGTCCCGGCGTCGTGAATCGCGGATACGACAGCGGCGTTCGTTTGATCAAGTCGAATCGGAGTGCGATCGTCATCTCACTTTCTATGGCGGTACCGCAGACCTCCCCGTCGCCCTGGGCGGCATGCGTGTCGCCGACCGAAAACAGCGCTCCGCCGACTTCAACCGGGAGAAACAGTTCCGTGCCCTGTCCAATGTCGCGTACGTCCATGTTGCCGCCTACGCGTCGCGGCGGAACGATGCTGTGAACTCCGGCCGCGGCCGGCGCCAGACCGATGGTCCCGGTAAAGGGCTTGAGAGGCACCTTGCCCCAGCGACCAAACAGCGCAGGCGCCAGGGTTTTGGCGTCGTAGTGCCAGATGTGCAGCGCGGGGTCCTTGAAATCATCCGCCAGCAGCCCGAAGCCGGGGATGTTGGCCGTCCAGCCCCAGCCACACGGTTTGAACGACAGCAGCGTTACCTTCAGAACATCGCCCGGTTCGGCGCCATCGATAAAGACGGGCCCGGACACCGGATTGACGCGGCTGAAATCCAACTGACCGACGGCGGCGGCAGTCGACGTCTGCGAAACTTGACCGCCCGAGGCGTCATGGACCTCGAATTCGACGCTCTCGCCGGGCGCGATTCGAAGCGCAGGAGAGAGCGAATTATCCCATCCATAGTGATGCTGATGTCGATGGATGGTGTGCGGGTGCGTCATTGGGACACCGTTAGTCTTTGTTGTCGGCAGCGTAAACGATCGACCTGCTTAATTTAATCGTACTCATGATCAATGGCAGTGCGAACCCACACGTGTCTGAGTAGCTTTGGGGCGCTCGCCCGCGTGCCGCGGGCGAAACCGCGCCTCGACCTTATTCGTGGTTCCCGACTGCTCGATTATGGTGCGACGCGACACTTCGCGTGACCAGAATGGGGCGTCGTCGGCAAGATGCCCCTTTGTCCCATACCCGCGTGTTCGGCGCATGCGGTGGCCACGCTCGTGCACGCTCGCGTCAGCGCGAACACGCGGCCGGAACCGCCTTCGGCCTGCAGAGCATCGCCGTTTACACAAAGCGGCGCGTTCCTGAAGCCTGTCCCGGGATATCTCCAACAAACTCAAGAGCTGGGGATGCCCTGCGGATGCGCCGCATCCTCATGAGTGCGGTGTGGCACGTCGGTTGCCATGCCGGCGGCGCCATGTTTCGCGGGGTTTGCCGCCGGCGCTGCCGATGGCGCCGGCGCGCATGCGCATTCGTGCGCTGCCTGCGCAGGGTCGATGTCATCATGGAATGACCTCATGACCTTTGCATCTTTGCCTACTCCCGGATGAGCGCGGCAATCTCCAGCTTGTCGCCTTCGTCGTCCAGAGTCTGTATTGCCGCTGCGTAACTGCGTCGATTGCATTCGGCGTGGCCGCAATGGTGTAATCTCTGAACGACCGTCCCGCGCAATATGCAGAACAATAGGCTTGGACGAGTATCTGCCGACTGGTACGTTCCTTGCTTAATTGTCCCGAAAGAACAATGGGGGATCCCGCCATGATGAGATCAAGTGAGCGTGAGTCGCCGCTGGGCACGCTTTTCCATGCGCGCCTGGCACGGATGTTTCAGCCGCGGTGCCAGACGCTCTTGCAGATCTCAATCACGTGCTTGAGCCTGCTGTCGGCAGCGAGCCTCGCACCGTGCGCGTTGGCAGCTGATGCAGACGCGACCACGGCCGCCGCAGCGGGCGGTCTGGAAGAGGTCGTGGTCACCGCCGAGAAATACAACTCGACCATTCAGAACACGCCGATCAGCATATCGGCAATCACCGGCGAGCAGCTGCTCGCCGCCGGCATCACCTCCGTTGAAGAGGTCACTCGCGAGGTGCCGGGACTGTCAATGCGCAGCGCCGGACCCGGACTCACTGAATACGAGGCGCGTGGCCTCGCCTCCAATGGCGGCGCGGCACCGACGGTGGGGTTCTATCTCGACGAAGTCCCGCTGTCGCCGCCGGCGCTGGCGCAAGTCGGCAAGGTGGTGATCGATCCGGATCTCTACGACGTCAATCGAATCGAGGTGTTGCGCGGGCCGCAGGGAACACTCTATGGCTCCGGTTCCATGGGCGGGACCGTGAAGGTCGTGACCAACCAACCCAAGCTCGATAACTGGGAAGGCTCGTTCCAGGGAACCCTGTCGGACACAGACGGCGGCGGCGCCAACGGCGGCGGCGCTTTCATGCTGAACATTCCGCTCGGCAATACGCTCGCGTTGCGGGTGGTCGGCAGCGATACCTACCGCAGCGGCTGGATTGATCGCGTCATCCTCAATCCGTTTCCGGAGGATACGGGGATCACGCGCGCCAATGTGCTCGCCGCTCCGGTACAAGCCGTCGTGCACGACGTCAACACCGAAAATCTCTACGGCGAACGCGCAAGTCTGCTGTTCCAACCCAACGACACGGTTTCCGTCGTAGCGACCGCGCTTTATCAACGCCTGGTGCTCGGAGGCTACGACGATTTTGATTCTCCGCCGGGCGCGGCTTACCTTGCGCATTACGAGGGGTTCAATATCCCTGAACCGATCGCCGACACGGTCCACATCTACAGCCTCACGACCACCATTGATCTTGGCTTTGCCGACCTGACCAGCGCCAGTGCCTATTGGGACCGGCAGGAGCATCAAACACAGGACGCGTCGGAGTCGGCGACCTTTGACAACGGCGGCATCTACCCGGATGTGGCCGTTCCCTACTCGGAAGTCGATAACAGCAAGCAGACGAGCGAGGAGCTTCGACTGACCTCCCGCGGCGACGACCGCCTGCATTGGACCACCGGTGCCTTTGTCAGCGACCTGCATTCGGTGTGGAACGAATACGGCGCCAACACGTTTTTCGCAGCCCCAGGGAACCCAGTGGGCATCATCTACGAGTCGAATAACCCCTACAAGATCGAGCAGGCGGCCCTGTTTGCCGATGGTTCGTTCAAGATCACCGATACCTTGAAATTCTCCACCGGCGCGCGCTGGTACCGCTACCAGAGCACGCAGCTGGAACAGGAATGGGGCTATGACGCCGCGACCCCTACGCCTGTGGCGCCGACCCGCACCAAGGCTGCGGACAGCGGCTTCAATCCACGCTTCAACCTCTCATACAGCCCCAATGCGGATTTGACGACCTATGTTTCGGCGTCCCGGGGATTCCGGCCCGGCGGCGCCAATCAGATCGTGCCGCCGCCGAATATTCCGCCTCATTGCGCCCCCGGTTACTCGCCCTCGTTCGGATCGGACAGCGTTTGGAATTACGAAATCGGCGAGAAGGCCCGGTTCCTGAATGGCTGGCTGACGGTCAACAGTGACTTCTATTACATCAAATGGACCGGCGTGCAGCAGACGATACTGCAGCTGTGCGGTTACGAGTATGAGGCCAACGCCGGCAATGGCCGCTCGTTCGGACCGGAGCTGGAAATCGATGCCAAACTGTCCGACGACTGGTTGGTTACAGCGAGCGGCACCTACACCGATGCGAAACTGACGAACCCCAACTCGACCTTCCTGACGTTTCTGACACAGGTAGCCGAGCACCCCGACGGCAGCCCGTATTGCGTGACGACCGCCGGGTGCACTGCGCCCATCATGAACGTTCCCAAGGAAACGGCGAGTATCGCGCTGGTGTATTCAACCAAGGTCCTGCAGAACTATCAGCTGACGGCGCGCATATCCGACTCCTATGTCGGCTCATCGTTCGATGAGGCCTATTTTTTCGGCTTCCAGCTGCCCGGGTACAGTATCGCCAATGCTCGCGTGGGCCTGTCCAACGACAAATGGTCGGCGAGTTTATTCGTGGACAACCTTACCAATAAAGTGGCGGAGCTGACCGCCAACAACACGAGCTTCCAGTTCAATATCCCGGGGCTGGTGCGCTATACGACCAATCAGCCACGCACGTTTGGGACTCAGGTCAACTACCGATTCTAGCTGACACAAACCACGTGGGTGGTTGCGCTGCTCGAGGGCGCCTGGAGTTGCGGCGCTGCATGAATGATGCGGGGCCTGCAACGTTCCGCTTACTGCACTCGGATTGTTGGCGGCGAAAGCCAGTTTTCCGCCACTGCATGTCAAATCTTCAGTGCGGCGAGCCGCTGCCGCAGGATCCGCGCATCCGGGGCTGTCGGGTCACAGACAGTCGGCCACCGGCGCCGTGATGACGCGTGGGCGTATTCGGGTGAGCGCCCATGCGATGACTACCCAGGCGAAGACCACATACGGCCACAGATTATTGGGGAATTTCGGTACCGGATAGATATTGCGGTAGAGCACCCAAAGCAGCAGGATCGGACCCAAGGTGCAGGCCGCCGACCAAAGCGGCCGCCGTTCGCGCCAGCTCTCCACGATCTCCGCCCCGCCGACCCCGATATAAACCAGAATCAGCGCGAGCACGCCCGTGGTGCTGAGATAGCTGTAGTAGTTGCCGGCGCCGGTGAAAGGCGCCCACAGCACGTAGGGCAGGATCAGCAGGATCGCTGCCAGCGAGACGGCGGGCGCTGGCGTGCCGTGCACCGGATGCACATCCGCAAGGGTGGCCGAGAGGCCGCCGCGGCCCAACGCGAACAAGATCCGCGCTGCCGCCGCAAGACCTCCGAGCAAACTTGAGAAGCAGCTGGCGGCCGCGGCGAGATCCAGCGCAATTGCCAGCTGCGAGGATGCGTAGCGCACAGCGAGGTCATTGAGCGGCGCCTCGGAGGCGGCCAGATCCTTGATGCCATTCAACCCGAAGCCGATCACTTCGCAATAGGCGACGAGCACAAAGAAAATGCCGGAGCCGAGCACGGTGCCGAGGAGAGCGATGGGAATATTGCGCCGCGGATTGAACGTCTCCTCGCCCAAGGTCGCAGCTCCCTCGAAGCCGGCGAAGCTCAAAATGCTGAAGACCATGCCGAACCCCAGGCCCGCCCAGCCGCCGTACTCCGCAGAGGGGCGGAAGGTGGTCATGGTCTCTTCAATCCCGGGATGCACCTGCCGCAGGATGCTGATGCACAGGCCGACGATGGCAACTACGGCCACCGCTTCAAGGCCGAGCATGAGCCGGCCGGCGAGCCGCATATCGCGAAAAGCCACGAACCAGGCCAGCAGCATCGAGCCGCCGCCGATCACGAGCCACCACGCGCCGATGTCGATGCCAAAACCTTTGAGCGCCGCGCTGGTAAAACTGCCGACCAGGGCGGCAAGCGCGGTGGAGAAGCCGAGATAGGTCAACAGCAACGCGCAGCCCGCGACGAATCCCATGCGGCTGCCGAACGTCTGGGTAATATAGGCATACGCCGAGCCTGCATGGGCGACGCGACGGGTGAACGCAATGAACGACAGCGCCACCAGCGCCATTGCCACGGTACCGATGGCGAACGCGAGCGGCGCGGCGGGCCCCGCCGCCTGCGCCACCAAGGTGATATTGAAGGCCGCGGTGACCGTCGGACAGATGATGGACAAAGACATGCCGACGGCTTCCGGCAGGCTCAAGCGCGATATCAATTGGGCCATGTTCTTGAGATTTTCCGTGCTCGCGGCGGCGTCGGCAGATCGCTGGCGCTAATTCACCACATCATAAAGGGCGCGACGTCCGCGTCCGCCACTTGACCGCGGCTCACATCGGTCATCGCCTGATCGATGATGGCGAGCCCTTCTTCGGCCTCGGCCGTGCTCAGTGTCAAGGGCGGCGTGAATTCCAACACGTTGCGGCCCAATCCCACATAGAAGAACACCGCTCCCAGCTGGTACGCGCGATAGATCACCTTCGCTGTGATCGTGACGGGCACCGGAGCGCGCGTCACCCGATCGCTCACGAGGTCAACTCCCACCGCAAGTCCGCGCCCCCGAACGTCGCCAATCATGGCGTGGCGCGTACCCATGGCGCGCAGTCCGCTCGAGAATTTCTCGCCGATCCGGTTCGCGCGCTCGATGAGATTCTCGTCGGCGATCGCCTGCAGCACGGCGCGACCCGCGGCGGTGGCGACCGGGTTGCCCGCGGTCGTCTGGAGTGCAAACGCGGGTGCGTAATCCATGATGTGCCGCGGCCCAATCAGCGCCGACAGCGGCAGACCGCCGCCCAGGGCCTTACCGAAGACCACCAGGTCGGGCTCCAAGCCCTCGTGCTCGAAACAGTGCAGTTTGCCGCTTCGGGCCAGACCCACTTTTACTTCGTCGACGATGATCTGGATGCCGTAACGCCGACAGCGCTCCTGAATCGCCGCCAGAAAGCCGGGCGGCGGGACGATGAGCCCGGCGTCGGACATCAACGGCTCGATAAACAGGGCCGCAACCTGATCCGGGGGACAGGTGGTGGAGAAATGATAGTCCAGGAGCTGGAGGACGGCGTCCGCGCTGAATCTGGGGCGATACGGATCTGGGTAGGGCAGCAGCAGCAGTCCGGCACGCGGCAGGCTATGCGTCATCGCGCTGTGGCCGCTGATGCTCATCGATCCCGAGACGTTGCCGTGATAGGAGCCGATGAACGAAATGAACCGTGAGCGGCCGGTCGCGGCCTGCACGACACGTACGGCGCAATCGTTGGCATCCGAGCCGGAATGGCCAAACCAGACGCGCCGCTCGCCGCGCCCGCGAGTGAGCCGCAGCAGATCCTCGGCGAGCGCGACCGCGTTCTCGTTCGGATGGGCGAGCAAGCTTGCGCCCGCCATATTCGCGCAGGCAGCAGTCACGGCTTGGGTGATTGCCGGATGACTGTAGCCGAGGATGGCGGGCCCGAAGGATGCCGAAAGATCGAGAAGCTCTCGGCCTCCCTCCTCGATCAACCGATTGCCACGGCCGCCGATAAGGCTCAACGGAGAGAATCGCAGGCGCGCGATATTGGCAATGACCCGCGCGTCGCGCTCTTGCAATGACGCGCGCTGCACCGGCCCGGCCTTCATGCCCGACACGCCTGTTCGTTCTTGGCGGCAGGATTTCCCGTAGGCCCAGGGCGGCTGCGTCGCGGCGCTGGCAGCCGTGGCGGCGCTCGGCTCACCGGCTGCCTGCCAGCCGCGCAATCTCATCGAGGAGTTGCTGCGTCGTGAGCTGCCGGCAATAGCCGCGATTATTGCGCAGCGACCAATCGTGGCGTTCCGCCGACAAGGTGACGCAGGCATCGGTCGGCACAGTGACGAGATACCCGAGGTCGCAGGCGTCGCGTACGGCCGAGTCGACACATTGGTCGGTCAGACATCCGGCGATGATCAGGTAGCGGGTGCCTAGATTGCGCAGCACATAGTCGATATTGGTCGAAATGAACACCGACGATGACGTCTTGGGAAAGAGGATTTCATCCGCGGCCGGCGCCAATTCGCCCACGACCCGGGCGTCCGCCGAACCCTTCGGGACATTGAACCCGGTGATCTTGTAATCAAGGGAGCGGTCGCGCCCGTCGGCGGTCAGGCTTTCAACGACGGTGTAGGTGACCTCGATCCCGGCACGGCGGCAGGCCTGCTGCAGGAGGACCATATTGGGCAGGGCGCTCTGCTTGAGAGTATGAAAGAAATAGCCGTAGCGCTCGTGCTTCTCGGCAGCGCCGAGTTGCGCATATTCGCCGCCATCCCAGAGGCAATTATAATTTTGTACATCAACGAACAGGACGGCGGCGTGGGCCGGCTCAATCTCGATCTCACGGCTGAGCGGATGGGTCATGGAGCTGCTCCTAATAACGCCTGTTCGGCATCGCGAAGCGCGCGGGCAATACGCCGCGCCCACTGCGTCTGCCCGCCCTCGTCGCTGATCAGGTCCTGGCGGATTTCAATTTCGACATGCGGCAGACCACGGGCTTCGCCATGGCGCGGAATGGTGTAGTCGGTGTCGTCGCTGACGAAGTAGGGCTCGTTGTCGGCGACGACGAGATCCGCCTCACGACGCAGCATGTCGAGCACGAGCCCCGCGAAGCGGCGGTCGCGGTTGTACAGCACTGCGGCGTGCATCCCGCGTCGCACGCCTTTGAAGATGTCCGTCATGCTGTGCTGCGCCACCAGTATCGTCGGGCGTCCGGCTGCGAGCCTTTCATCCAAGAGCGCACGCAGATGATTGTGATAGGGATCGAAGATCTCGACGCGGCGCGCGACCACCTCCTCATCACGTAGGCCGATGTTGCCGGGAATCTCAATCGATTCGCCGGTCGTCGGGATCGAGCTCGCAACCTTCGGGTCGCGATTGCAGTCGATCACCAGGCGGGAATAATTTTGTGCCACTACAACCGCATCGAGCGCCGCGGCCACCTGCCGCGCTACCCCCAACGCGCCGATGTCCCAGGCGATGTGGCGCTGCAGCTGCGGCGGCGGCAAGCCAAGATCGCCCAAGCGCCGCGGGATACGCAAGCTTGCATGATCGACTGTTATCACGAAATTCGATCGACCCTGGCGCCCGACTTCGATGAAGGGCGGCGGTTCGTCGGCGGCGAGCAACTTGCAAGCGGCGCTGCCCGGGCTCATCGGGGCCTGATCAGTAGACTTCGGCATAGCGACGGCAGATTTCATTTTCATCTAGATTTTCCAGACCTTGGATCTCAGCTCTTTTGAACAGTAGATAGGCCGAGAGGACGTTGCCCCCCACCCATTCCGCGGCCGATTCGTTGCGTTCCAGCAGCGTGAGCGCCTCGCCGAGGCTTTTGGGCAGCGGTCGCGGACTCGTCTGCTCGATATTCAGCTGACGGCGGATGCCATCGAGTCCAGCCTGAACCATGCTCGCGAGGGCGAGATAGGGGCTGGCGGTGGCATCGGCCACGCGAAATTCGATGTTGAATTGCCGGGCGCGCTCACGCGCATCGCTGCCGGTCAGCGGACAGATCCGCACTGCAGTGCCGCGATCCAGATCCCCGACGTCCGCCAGCACCGGCGCCCAGCGATGCGGGCGCAGGCGGTAGTAGGAGGCGACCGAGGGCGTAGTCACTGCGCACAGTGCCGGCAGATGGTGCACGATACCTGCGACGAACTGGCTGCCGAGCGCCGACAATTGCCAGGGGCGCTGCGCATCATAGAGTACCGGCTGATCATCCTGATCCAAAAAGCTCCAATGAATATGGGTGCCATTGCCCGTGCCGCTCGGTTCGGGAATCGGGGCGAAGCTTGCGCGATGGCCGCATCGAAACGCGACTGCCTGCGCAAGTTCGCGAGTGATCACGGCGTTGTCGGCCGCCCGCATTCCCACGGCCGGCGCCGAGGTGACTTCGAATTGCTGCGGGCCGAACTCCGCCAGAAATGAGTCGGGGATCACGCCGACCTCGCGCAGCGCCGCGAGGAGGGCTTCTCCGAAGAGTCCCTGGCGACGGTAGGCGTCGAGCTCATAGGGCTGCTGGGGACGCGCGGCGACGCCGCTGTAGTTAAACTCCTGCTCGAAGGTTGCGAGCAGTCGCAGGCCCGTCTCCGCTGCCAGTCGATCGAGTGCGCGGCGCAGAATGTCGCGGGGACAAAATTCCCATGGGGCGCCCTCCTGGGTTCTGATGTTGCCCAGGAAGAAGTATTCGGCGGCGCTGCCTTCGAAAGGCACTAGCACGCGGGTGTCGGGATCGGGAACGAGAAAGACTTCTCCGACGGTGCCGAATGTCGTCACCTGAATGGGGCCAAACGCCGACAGGAAAATATTGGTCGGGGCGAGGCCCACGCCGCGCACGAGGCGTGCCGGCAGATCGGCGGCCGGAAAACTCTTGCCGCGAAAATGCCCGGACAGATCGCTCGTGCCAACGAAGGCTATCTGTTCGCGTTTCATCACCAGTCTCTCAGGCGCCGACGCCGGTAAACGCATGGTTGGGGGCTAACGCTAATACTTGTGACCATGCAGCAGTCTCTCCCGTCTTCATCACACGCCTCCTGCATATCACAAGTCGGCGCAAAAACAAGCCTTCGCGGTGGTGTCCTGAAGAGGCTGCGGATAGTCATGCAAATCGCGGCGCACAGGCCTGGCAGCGCTTCTTCATGGGGCACCCTTCAGTTCGTGCATCAACCTTTGGCAACGTGCTCGCCGATTGAGCCAACAGGCCATCGCGCCTGCCATCAGATCGACACCGAGACACTGATTTAGTACCCTCGGTTCGCGCCCAATGACTCGTTTTAGTGCAAAAACACGCGGTACCAATGGGCGCAAAAAACGCAGTCCGTTCTATCTTAGCCGGGCGCGGGAGTTTGGAATTGTCTGTTGACCGGACATGCTCGCCCTGGCAGTGAATGTGCTGGAGTAAGTCATGGATAATAACAATGGTTTTGTGGCGGCCGTAGCGGATACCCAGGCGCGGGAGGATATTCTCCAACAGGGATTCACTCGCCGCCCCTTGAGGGTTGATCTGGATATCGCGCGTGCGCTCGGCGAGCTCGCCCATGCCGCTTGGTCTATGCCCCGGGACCAGTACTATGAGAGCGGAACGCGGTTTCGCTCGCTGAACCGCTTCAAGGCGCAGATTGTCGCAGGTGGGGTAAACATTTGCCCGTGCGAGGACACGCAACCCTACGTGCAGCTCGAAAAATACAACACCACACTGGGAGGCACGCAGCGCAAGTACACCCCGCTTCCTTTGGAGATCGCCGACGCCGCCGGAATTCGCAAGCTGATCTCATATCACCTCATGTACCTGCCGTTATCGCAGGTTGGCACGAGTTATCTGGTCAACATGCATGTGGCCCGATTTGCGGCGACTCCTTCCCGGCCGTGCGATACGAGCCCGCCAGGCCTGCATAAGGACGGTGAAAAATACCTCGCCACCCATCTGCTCGCACGCTGCGGAGCTAAAGGCGGCGAAGTAGTCATCACCGACAATGACAAGCGTGAAATGGATCGCTTTACCATGCGCGAGGCGGGTGAGTGCTACGTCTTCGACGATGACCGTGTTTGGCACATGTTGACTCCAGTTGAGACTTCGGAGGGCAATGAGTTTGCATTTCGCGATACTGCGACATTCGACCTATTGCCGGATAATTGGCGGCCTGCCGCCTGAGCCGCGATGGACAAGGCATGGCGATTGTCGTGATTGGCGTCTCGCTGCGCCCGCCAGTCGACCCGCACATGGGCGTCGCCCGATCTGAGCATCGCTGCGGCTGATCGACTGCCGTGTGCCCTCAGCATGCGCCCCGCGATATGGCTTTGAGCTGCGCTGCGTTTCAGCGCCCGCTCATGCCGGCGCTACAGGCGTGCGCCGTTCTGGCGTTGTGCTTGTCTTCGATCCCGGGCATGGCAGCGCCTGCGGCACAGAAGAGTCCTGCATCGAGCGCATACTTTGACTCCGCCGGCCGGGACGATGTCCTTGCCGGCGGCGTCAAGATGATTGCGATTCATACGGCGAAGGGCACGTTTCGCGTCTGGACCAAAAGAGTCGGCAATAATCCAAGAATAAAGGTTCTCCTCCTGCACGGCGGACCGGGGGCCACTCACGAATACCTGGAGGCTCTTGACAGTTACTTTCCCAGAGCCGGCATCGAGTACTACTACTACGATCAGCTGGGGTCCGCTTACAGCGATCAACCGGATCTGCCGGAGCTGTGGGAAGTGCCGCGGTTCGTCGAGGAGGTCGAGCAGGTGCGACTGGCGCTGCATCTCGACAGGAGCAATTTCTACCTCTATGGCCAGTCCTGGGGCGGCATCCTGGCGCTCGAGTACGCGCTCAAATATCAGCAGAATCTAAAGGCGCTCATCATCTCCAACATGGTTCCGAGCATTCCGGCGTACAACCGCTATGCGGCGAACGTTCTGATGCCGGCAATGAACCAGAAAGCCCTCGCCGAGATCAAGCGGCTCGAAGCGGCGGGGCGCTATGACGACCCGCGCTACGATGAGCTCCTGATGCAGTACTTCTATACCGAGCATATCTTGCGCATGCCTGCCGAGAACTGGCCCGACCCGGTTACCCGGGCCTTCAACAAGATCAACAAGAAAATCTATATCCCGATGCAGGGGCCGAGCGAAATGGGTGCCAGCGGCAAGCTTGGCGCGTGGGACCGCAGCGCCGATCTGCCCAAGATTGCAGTGCCCACGCTGGCCATCGGCGCGCGCTACGACACCATGGAGCCCGCGCAAATGCAAAGGATCGCCAAGCATGTTCAGAAGGGCAGATATCTGTACTGCCCCAACGGCAGCCATCTTGCGCTCTATGATGATCAGCAGGTCTACATGGCCGGGCTGATCCAGTTCATTCTGGATGTAGACTCCGGACACTTCTGACGAGCGCCAGCCCGCGACGTGCTCCCACGCATGAGCCGCTAGAGCGTTTTGCTTCTTATTTTAGTTTAATCTAAACTATTGCATGCCGGTCGACGCCACTGTTCTCGCCGCTATCGCATCGCCGCGCCGCCGCGAGATTCTGCGGCTTCTGTGGGACACAGAGCTGCCGGCGGGAGCGATCCACAAGGCAATGCCGGATGTGACGTTTGGCGCGATTTCGCAGCAATTGCGAGCGCTGCTGCGGGCTGGGCTGCTGGAGACACGCCGCCGAGAGCGCAATCGGCTTTATCGGGCGCGTCCCGATCGATTGGGCGCGGTTCGCGAAGTGCTGGAGCGAATGTGGGATGACAGTCTATGGCGCCTGAAGCTCGAGGCTGAGTTGGAAGCGACGCGCCGCGGTCCTCGTCAAGGTCGCAAGCGCAGGTCCGAAAAGAAGGGGGATGACCGTGATTGAACTGTATCCGCATTTACTCGAACGTAGCGTCACGATCCAAGCAAATCCACGCATCGTGTTTGGGTTTTTTACCGACAGCGAGCGCTGGGCGCGATGGTGGGGTCAGGGGTCCCTCATTGACGCCCGCCCCGGCGGTCGTATGCTGATCTGCTACCCCAACGGCCCCAAGGCGTCAGGTGAAGTGCTGGAAGTGCGCGCACCCGAACGGATCGCGTTTACCTATGGATATGAAAGCGGCATTCCCATCGCGAGCGGCCGTTCACGTGTGACGATCCGGCTCGAGGCGATCGAAGTCGGCACGCGCCTGCACCTCGTACACGAGTTCTTCGAGCCAGAGGTGCGTGATCAGCACATAGCAGGTTGGAGGTTTCAGCTATCCGTATTCTGCAATTTAGTGGCGGATGAGGTGTTTGCGAGCGCTTCCGCAGTCGTCGACGCCTGGTTTCAGGCATGGGCAATCCCGGATGACCAGGAGCGCATGCGCGCCTTCGAGAAAATTGCCGTGGCCCAGGTACGCTTCAACGACCGCTTCAGTGCGCTCGAGTCACTGTCAGAGTTGAGCGCGCATGCCGGGGCGGCGCAGCGCTTCATGCCCGGTGTGCAACTGCGGCGCGACGGTGTAGTCCGGCACTGCCAGGGCTCGGTGCTCGTAAACTGGAATGCGGTGGGCGGCGGCAATTCGCTTGCATCGGGTACCAACCTGTTCATGTTGGACCAGGCTTGCCGAATCCTCTCGGTGGTCGGATTTTCGGGCAGTCCGGGGTAGCAAAGCGATTACCTTGCCCTGCAGCGGCCACGGTAAGGCTGCGAAAAGCCGATTCGGCCTCAAGAAAAAGTCCCGTCAGCGCTGCGGCTGCGTGGAATCAGGGAGCTTGCTATCTCGTCCCAAGAGCGGTGGCACTATCAATACCGCAGCGCGCGTCACCGGACCTAACGAGTAGCCGGCGCCAGGTGCGCCGATATCCACGTAAAACATCTGCGTGCGGGTGCGCGACGGGTTTGGAACAATCCTTATATAGAGTGTCGCCCAATGCCTTCTTTTCAAAAAAAACTGCGTAGTCCGATCCTGCGGGATGAAGTCGCTGCCAGGTCTTGCCGAGGCACCTTCGGTCCACCACTCGAAACTGCCGCTAGCGCGCAGCTCATTGAAACGGCGGACGTGGATCTCCGCGAAGTGCTGGTCAGGGGCCACCCGGTAGGTATCGGCAGACAGGGATATTTGGTCCGCGGCTGGCGCTAGCGCTTCGAGAGCGGGCGCGCCGTTCCTTACGCGTTCGGACGGCACCTCTTCATGGCTCGCAGCCGCTGCGCCCTCGGGTGGTTGCAGCGTCCGTAGTCCGGACCCTATCGGCGTCGGCTGTGGCAGCGTGTCGGTGGCAGGCACGGCGATCTTATCGGTTGCGGGTGGCGCGGAGTTTCTGGGAAGGCCGGGCTGAGTCTGAAGCACTCCCGATTTGCCGGCTAAGCTCCTTTCAGGCTGGTTGTGCCAGAATCCCACCCATAAACCTAACCCAGCTATCACCCCTAGGAGCAATGCGCCGGGACCTACGGCGTCGCGCCGCCAGGAGGGTCCAGCGACGGCGTCCGAAGCATGCAATGGCGGCAAGCGTTCCGCGGCAGGTTCCAAACCGAGCATCGCCAGCCAAGCCCGTACCGACAGCGAGCGACTTTCGCGTCGCCAAGAAAGTCCCAGCTGCAGAGCACGCCATTGGCGGTCCGTCAGCCGCACCGGCCGGCGGGGTTGCAGGCCAAGCTCACGCGCTTCGGTCGAACGGCGCCGCTCAAACGGGTGTTCCCCGGCGAGCAGTTCGTATGACAGGCACGCCAGCGCAAAAAGATCGTCGCGTGGATCGGTTTGCTGGCCATCCAACAACTCGCAACAGGCGTATGCCAGGGTCACTGGAGGAACTCGGTTTCTTTGCAGTGGGTCGGAAGTTGTCCATTGGCGGGTTGCAGTGCCGGAGGCGCCAAAATCGAGTATCCGCACCTCGCCACCGTCCGTAATCATGATGTTTTGCGGCTTAAGATCTCCATGAACGACGTTGCGCGAGTGGGCATGCGCAAGAGCCGCCCCGACATCCCGGATGACTGCCCAAGCATATGGCCGCTGCAGGGGATGCGGATGCACGCGCTCGAGCACATTGCTCAAGAGTTGACCTTGCAGCGGTTCCATCGTGTAAAAGGCGGTGTCTTCGTCATGGTGCATTTCGTAGACCTTGACGATATTGGGGTGCGCAAGCGCCTGCGCGCAGTAGAACTCCCGTTGCAGGTCTGCAAGGATCTCAGGCCGGCGGCTGAAGCTCTGATCGAGGACCTTGAGCGCGACATAGCGGTTGTTATCCGCAAGATCGACACGATGCCGATCCAATGCCTTGAATACAGTGCCCATGCCGCCGCGGCCGAGCACTTGCCCCAGCACATAACGATTGCCTAAGAGGCGACCGGGCTCGCGCACCGCCGGCACCGAAGCTGTGCCGGCGGCCTTGATCGCGGTCGCGCTTTGCACGGCGGCTGGCACGCTTGCCACGACAGAGACATCTTGAGTGTGGCCAATTTGATTGGCGCCGTGTGCATCCGCTGCGGCTACAACTGCGGAGATCCTCGACTCACCGCCATGTTGCGTCATCTGCCCAGGAGCTTCTCCGGGCGGAGACAGCTCAACGGTCGCGCCGTCATCGCGTTCTTCCAATTCGTGCCGGGCAATCTTCGCGTTGATGGAGCGGAAAAGCTCGCCCGGAAGATTGCCGGTCCGAAAGCGCCGGTCAATCAGCGCGAGTGTTGTCCAGGCCAAGTTCGGCGCGGACTTGCGCAGAGTCAATAGCTCGCGCAGAAATTCGTCTTCACTGCAGTCGCCACGCTGTAGCGCGTCGATTCGCGCATGCAGGTCGGTATCGATCTGCACTGCGGACATGCGCGTGGTGTTTGCGGAGAATTCAGTCATGGGCGGCTGCGTGCAATCTTTAAAACCGTCGGTTCCCCGGGACGCGGCTATTCTGGCCTGACACATATTCGCGCCCTACGAGAGTAGGCGTTCGCCGCGCCCGTGGTTTGCGCGCAGGCGAGCGATCCGCATTCGAGCGGCGCTGTGACAAGTATTGCACCTGTCAGGCACTAACGCTGGAGGATGGGATTATGTAATGTATGACGCGCGCAATCGGCGGCATATAGAAGTGTCGGCCTCGTAGGCTTCGCGCCAAGCAATTCAAATGTCGAGGCGCTCGAGGTCATGGTGGCGCCAACATCTTCTTTGACTTGCCGGGCGCTGGGGCCCGTTTCGCAGGTTTGAATCATTACGGCGCGGGCCCAAATTGTGTCGGCAGCGTTGATGCGACAAATGCTCTCGAGTTGTTGCCCATGTGCATGCCGTCGTCATCGAGCCGCAAGTTTGCGGCAGTCGCCGCATCCCGCTTCGTCAGCAAAAGGCGCGCGGGTCACGTCGCCCGTAATCTGCTCAAGCTTGACCGAGCGTTCCAAGCGGCCGCGGCGCACAAGCGACGCGCCCGAGAGGATCGCGGACCCCGGGTTCGCAGTAGGGGCGCACGTCAGCATCGCTTGATTTCTGCGCGGTATCAGCAGTATTCCGCCGAAGCTCCGCTACACTAGGGGCGTGATGATTGTCTCTGCGGCGGGCCCCGACTCTTGCGAGCGCGTCCGCGCAGTCGAGCGGCACGGGCGGTGAGTGGAACAATTGTGACCGACACGAGCGCGGCAACGTTTGCGTTCTTTCCTGAGGCGGCCTATGGGCCGGCCCTGAATTCGGTTGGGATCGCCCAGGCGCTCACGCGCCTCGGCCACAAAGCGGTGTTTCTGTCGGATCCCGGATTCGTCGAACTTTATCGCGGCTACGGGTTCGAAACCTATCCGGTCAACCTGTCCGAGCCGCTGCCGGCCGAGCAAATGTCCAAATTCTGGGAAGATTTCATCAACGGCCATATCCCCAACTTCTACAAGTCGCCGTACGACCAGATCGACAACTATGTGAAGGACTGCTGGGCCGCCATAGTCGACAGCGCCCGATACGCGCAAAGAGATCTGCCGGGGGTGCTCACGCAGGCGCAGCCCGACGTGATCTGCATCGACAATGTGATCCTGTTTCCGGCGATCAAGCAGCACGGCGTGCCCTGGGTGCGCATCGTGTCGTGCTCGGAAAACGAGATCGAGGATCCGGCAATTCCCCCGCATCTTTCCGGATGCGGAGCCGATGATCATGAGTGCCATGCGCGCTTTCGCGCGCGCTTCAACGACGCGATCCGCTCGCTGCACGGGCAATTCAACGCTTTCCTGGTTTCGCAGGGCGAGCGGCCGTACCCGCTCGGCCAATTCTTCGAGACCTCGCCCTATCTCAACCTGCTGCTCTACCCCGAGCCGGTCGCATTCAAGCGCTCCGCGCCGCTGCCATCCGAGCGGTTCCAGTATCTCGAGGGGTGCGTACGCGAGGAGGCCCCGTACACCATCCCGTCCTTTGCGGTGCGTGACAATGCGCCGCTTGTGTACTTGTCATTCGGCAGCTTGGGCGCCGGAGATGTCGGGCTTCTAAAGCGATTGATCGCAGCGCTTGGCCGGCTGCCGTACCGGGCGCTCGTCAATGTCGGTGCTTACAAGGACCAATACAGCGACTTGCCGGCCAACGTGATCGTCGAGAGCTGGTTTCCGCAGCCGTCACTGATACCGCAGGCGGATGTGGTCATCCATCACGGTGGAAACAATTCGTTCACCGAGTGCCTGCTGTTCGGCAAGCCGGCAATCATCATGCCCTTCGCCTGGGACGGCCACGACAATGCCACGCGCGTCCAGGAAACCGGCCACGGCTTTCAGCTGCGCCGCGCCGATTGGACCGAGGCCGAGCTCGCTTCCCGCATAGACGACTGCCTGCACAGCGACGCTTTGCGCGCCCGGCTCGCCGCGACGAGCGCTCACATGAGAGCGCAGGATGGGCCCGGCAAGGCGGCACACCTCCTGGCCGGTCTACTCAAGTCTGCGGCGCTGCCTGGCTGAACGGTGAGTGGCAGCGCCGCGATTTGCACAACTTTGATAAATGCTGGCGAGCGAGCACTCGCGCTGTCAGCGAAGGATTACAAGCAATGACTACGCCGCGGCTCAAGAACCCACTGAGCCATGATGATCTTGTCGACTGGGGCGTCGTTCCCACTATGCTCGACGGCGAGTCCCGAACCTCCGGCAAGCTGCTGCATAAAGGCGCTGACGGTCGTTCGGAGTGCGGCATCTGGCGCTGCACGCCCGGCAAGTGGGTCTGCCATGTGACACGCGATGAGTTCTGTCATTTTCTCGCCGGAAGCTGCACCTATGTGCACGAGGGCGGCGAGGTCATCGAGATCACGCCCGATACCGCCGCTTTCTTTGCGGAGAACTGGAAAGGCGTGTGCACCGTTCACGAGACGGTAACCAAGCTCTACATGATCCGCTGAACCGCGGCAATGAAGCGCAGCCCGCAAAACCCGCTCTACCTGCCTATGCCTGCGCTGCGGCCCTTTTCTTGGCTACTTCGGCGATGACTTCCTCTGCGACCTGGTGTGGCACGGGTTCGTAGTGCGAGAACTCCATCGTGTACGAGGCGCGGCCGCTCGTCATGCTGCGCAACTGTCCGATATAGCCAAACATCTCTGACAGCGGCACGACCGCCACGACCGCGATATTGGTGCCGCGCTCCAATTGATCCTGGATGGTGCCGCGCCGGCGATTGAGGTCGCCGATCACATCCCCGAGATGGTCGCCGGGCGTTACCGTCTCAACCTTCATCACCGGCTCGAGCAGGATGGGCGCAGCCTCGCGCACACCTTCGCGGAACGCGGCCTTGGCAGCGATCTCGAAGGTGAGCGCGTTGGAATCGACATCGTGATAACTGCCATCGATGAGCGTCGCCCGGAAATCCACGGTCGGGAAGTGGGCAAGCACGCCGTCTTCTTTCTGCACTTTGAGACCCTTCTCCACTGCCGGTATGAACTCCTTCGGCACGGAGCCGCTACGGGTCTTGTCGACGAATTCAAAGCCCGCGCTGCGCGCGAGCGGCTCGAACACGATCCAGACTTCGGCGAACTGGCCGGCGCCGCCGGTTTGCTTCTTGTGAACGTACTGTTTCGTGATTTTCTTGGTGATGGTCTCGCGAAATGCGACCTGCGGCTCGCCCATGACGCCCTCGACCGCGAATTCGGTGCGCATGCGGTCGAGGGTAACCTCAAGATGCAATTCGCCCATGCCGCGCAGAATCGTCTGACCGGTTTCGCGATCGGTCTCCAGGTGCAAAGACGGGTCGGCGCGAACCATTTTGCCAAGCGCCGCGCCGAACTTCTCCTGTTCGGCTTTGAGCTTCGACTTCACCGAGACACTGATGACAGGATCCGGAAAGCGCATGCGCTCCAGGATCACCGGATTCGCCGCATCGCACAGCGTGTCCCCGGTCTCTGTGTCCTGCAGAGACACGAGGGCGATGATGTCGCCGGCGCGCGCTTCGTCGATGGGATTGGCCTCCTTGGCGAACATTTCCACCATGCGGCCAATCTTCTCGCGTTTGCCCCGAGTGGAGTTTTCCACCAATGCGCCCTTGGTCAATACACCTGAATACACACGAATGAAGGTAAGGGCTCCGTAGACATCGTTTATGACCTTGAATGCCAGCGCAGAGAACGGCTCGTCATCGGAGCACTTGCGCTCGCCGATCGGATTGCCGTCGACATCGACCGTTTTGATGGAGGGAACATCGGTCGGAGCCGGCAGGTAATCGACCACCGCATCGAGCAGCTGCTGCACGCCCTTGTTCTTGTAGGAGGAGCCGCACAGCACGGGCGTAAACGCGGAAGTCAGCGTGCCTTTGCGCAGTGCACGGCGCAGTACATCGGCTGAGGGAACGGTGGCATGCGTCAGATAAGCCTCCATGGCCTCATCATCCTGCTCAAGACAGGTGTCCACCATTTCAGTGCGGTACTTGGCGACCTCGCTCAGCAGTTTGCGGTCGCTGGGCACGCTGATATGCAGCTGATCGGCAAGGTCGGGCGTCACCTCGAGGATCTGCCAGGTAGCATCCTTGTCGTCCGAATCCCACACCAGGGCCTTCATCTCGACCAGATCGACCATACCTCTGAAATTGTCTTCCGACCCGATCGGAATCTGCACGGGCAGCGGACGCGAACCGAGGCGTTTCTTGATCATGTCAACGCAGCGTACGAAATTGGCGCCGCTGCGGTCCATCTTATTCACATAGCAGAACCGCGGGACGCCGTAGTTGTCGGCGAGACGCCAGTTGGTTTCCGACTGCGGCTCAACGCCGGCGACACCGTCGAACACCACGACGGCGCCATCGAGCACGCGCAGGGATCTATTGACCTCGATCGTGAAATCGACGTGTCCCGGGGTGTCGATGAGATTGATTTTCTTGTCGCGCCAGAAGGTGGATACGGCGGCGCTTTGAATGGTGATGCCGCGCTTCCTCTCCTGCTCCATGTAGTCGGTGGTCGTCGAGGTCTTCAGATCCTTAGTGTCGTGGATATCGATGATGGTGTGCTTACGTCCCGTGTAATACAGGATCCGCTCGGTCGTCGTGGTCTTGCCGGCGTCGACGTGGGCAATGATGCCGATGTTGCGGATATCGGATAGAGCAGTTGTACGGGGCATAGCAAAATTTCCATGACAGTTTCAGTGAGATCAAAGCATCGATTGCACGGCCACAGCGGCGAATTCGGATCGCGTCCGACGCCACGAACACCGGCGGGATTAACTTAGGATGCAGTCCGGCGGCGTCGAACCGCCCGGCCACTGCCCTACGTCGTAAGCATTCTGGACAAGCTTTTTGTGCCTTCCTGATTGAAGGGTAACACTTTTCTGCGGCCCCCTGTTCAGAGTAGTTGTCGCTTCGAGGCCGCGACAGCGACGACCACAGGGCTACGCCGCATCCCCCGGCGTTCAAGTCGCAGCTGGCTTTAGACGATCCATGCACGGATTTGGCGCCATACGTTACTACGGCCTCAACGATCCAATCGATCCGCAATTCCGGCAGGAGCGGCACTCGCAAGCCGGCCAGCCCCGAGCGCTTGGGGATTGAGCGGGCCTACAATCCCTGCCGGCAGGCTCGCCTAGGTGCCGATCTGGGCGCGCTCGCCGGGAATATGGAAAGACCCGCGGCGATTTACTTCCGATCCGGACCACACCCGACGGCGGTGTAAGCGAACGGCATTCCGAGCGAGCACCCGGGTCGTCGTACGACATCTGAAAGAATATCTTGCCGGGCGAGGCACCACTTCGAAGTGCCGCTGGAGTGCTATTGGGATCACCGCAACTCCGGCCTCGGGTAGCGCACCGACGGCGTTGGAGTTGCGGGTTAATGGATGCCCTGCGACCTAATGGACTCGAAACGAATCTTAAGTTCCGCATTGACGACGAGACGCTATGACCAAAGCCGCGCCCTTCGTCAGTGCTGCGCTACAAACGACTCCTTGGCATTCAGCCGCCGTAATGCAGCGTGCAGGTCTTGCTTGAGATCCTTCAGCTCCGCGACCTGTTGCTCGAGGTCATGAATTTTCGTCTCTTGGGCGGCATTTTGCTCATCCTGGGCCGCACTTCTCTTCTGTAGCTCGTTCAACAACATTGGCGCAAGCTCGTCATAGCGCACGCCGTCGATCCGGCCCTGCTCGTTGCGGATCACGAGTTCCGGATACACCTTTGCCACTTCCTCGGCGATGAGCCCGAACTGGCGCGTCCCCGTCGCATCGCTCTTGAGCCGGAAGCTTACCGGGCGCAGCTGCATCAGCTTCGCCGTGTCCGCTTCCATGGGGGTAATGGCAGTCTTGTAGCGCTCCGAGGAAACTACCACGCCGAGCTGCCCGGTGGAGGAGACCACAACGGCGTTACCGCCGGTCACCGGAATGCCGTAGATCCCGGCAATGAACGTCGCAGTGTGAGTCCCTGTCGTGCCGATGCGTATCGTTCCACTCTCTGCTGCCGCACCCGGATTACCGATGTCGATGTTGTTACTGCCCGTCGTCAGGTTGTAACCCGCCTTATAGCCGTCGGCGATGTTGGAGGAGCCCGACGTGTTGCCGTAGAGCGCATCGACCCCGGAGGCGGTGTTGTAATGTCCGCTATCGTTGTCGTGGAGCGCAGAGACCCCGGAAGCCGTGTTTTGCGCCCCGTTCGTGTTGTTGTGGAGTGCGCCGTCCCCGGTCGCAGTGTTGTAGTCGCCGGTTTTGTTGGCATACAGCGCTTCGAATCCGGCGGCGGTGTTGTAAATACCGGTCGAGTTATAAAGGAGCGCCGCATAGCCGGAGGCCGTGTTGTCGTAGCCGGTCGTGTTGCTGGTGAGCGCGATGACCCCGGCGGCGGTGTTACCGCTGCCTGTCGTATTGGCATAGAGCGCGGCCTCGCCGGAGGCGGTGTTGTTGCTGCCGCTCGTATTTGAGTACAGCGCCTGGTAGCCCGCGGCTGTGTTGTCGATGCCCCAAGTGTTCAAATACAGCGCGCTTTGACCGGAGGCTGTATTAAAATCGCCGCTCGTGTTGTGCCAGAGCGCGTTGACTCCATCTGCGGTGTTGTCGTAGCCGGTCGTATTGGAATACAGCGCGCCTACCCCCGACGCGGTGTTGTAGTAACCGGTCTGGTTGGCATATAGCGCGTAGGCCCCGGAGGCAGTGTTGTCGTAGCCGGTTGAGTTGTACCCGAGCGCGTAGAACCCGGTGGCGGTGTTGTAGTTGGCGGTGGTGCTTTGTTGCAGAGCGTTGTAGCCGACGGCGGTGTTGGCGCTGCCGCTTGTGTTCATCTGCAGTGCGAAGCCGCCCACTCCGGTGTTTTGGTTCCCGTTTACGTTTCTGAAAAGCGTGACCGCACCAACGGCAGTGTTGAAGCCGCCGGTCGTGTTGAGCTCAAGTGCGGCAGCTCCAGAGGCAGTGTTGCTGCCGCCGCTCGTGTCGGAATTGAGCGCGTACGCCCCGGAGGCGGTGTTGTAGTAGCCGCCTATGAAGTTAAGAAGGGCGCCCTGTCCCATCGCGGTATTGGCATTAGAGTCACTGCTGACTACATCCGTCGGCTGAGCGCCGTACGCTGAACCCACGCCGGCGGTGAGCGACGTGATGAAGACCAAGAGCGACTGGTGTGTTGATTTCATGGCGTGTGACCTCGCGGGCGTGTGGGCGGGCGGTATTGCCGTGCCTAATGAGAAGAACCCGGCTTCTGGCCCGAACCGGACACTGACCCTCCGCAGTGCCCGCGGCGCAGGAACAGGGGTAGCCGCGCCCCTGGGCGAGAAGAGGCGAAAACCGCCCTATGGCACCTACGGCGCAGTCATTCCAGTTGGGGCACTCGAGGCTGACCGCTGTATGCGTCTAACTACTTGATTGTAGTGGTCGCGGTGGCCCGGACTTCTGGGAAGCGCAGGCTGGCCGCATCGCTCTATGATGGGTTGGTTGAAGCAATCCTCCGCGTTCCCGTGGCAGGAGGCTCAGCGCTTGGGTCAGCAAACCTCGGAACGAGGGGGTCGCCGGGCGCGTTAATGCAGGTACCCAGAGGGCCCGCCATGGCAAAAATCCGCAAGATGCGCATTCACAGCTTTGGAGACTCCGCAGTTCTCCAGGTCGACACCGTGGAGCTCTCACTTCCCGACGCCTCTCAGGTTCTCGTAAGCGTGAAGGCAGCGAGCGTCAATCCTGTCGACTTCAAGATTCGAAGCGGCAAGTACCCGGCTGTAAAAGAGGACCGTCTGCCTTACACGTTGGGACGGGACGTCTCCGGAGTTGTCGAGAAGTGCGGCGCTCAGGCCACTCAGTACAAGGTCGGCGATGAAGTGTTTGGAATGGTCGGCATTGGTGGCGGCGGATATGCCGAAAAAGTCGCGCTCGACCAGAGGGCGATCACCCGCAAACCTTCCAGCCTTGACCACGTGCATGCGGCCGCAATTCCGCTGGCTGGGCAGACGGCGTGGCAAGGATTGTTTCGGCATGGTGGACTAAAGCCCGGCCAGTCGGTGCTCATCCATGGAGGCTCGGGTGGAGTAGGGCACTTCGCCGTCCAGTTCGCGAAGGCGAAGGGTGCTCGCGTGCTCACCACGGTCTCAACTGCCAACGTGGAGTTTGCGAAGTCTCTAGGTGCTGATGTGGTCATCGACTACACGACTCAACGCTTCGAAGATCAGGCGTCCGATCTGGATATGGTCTTCGACCTGATCGACGGGGAGACTCGCGAGCGTTCCTGGAAGCTTTTGAAGCCGGGTGGAACGCTCGTCTCGACCCTGACCGACCCGTCGCAGGAGAGGGCAAAGGAGCTGGGCGTCCGGGCGTTGCGCTACACGGTTGAGGCCGATGGCAATGAACTCGCCGAGATCGCGGCCCTCGTGACCGCAGGAAAGGTCAAGGCGCACGTGCAGAAAATCTATCCGCTTGAAGAGGCGGCGCAGGCACTGACCGAACTGGAAAAAAACCATCCGGCTGGCAAAATCGTTCTCATTGTGAGCTGACACAATGCTCCGGAATGCCAACGAAAGCCGCTCGACTCGCGCGCCGTCGCCCGGTACGGAGCAGGAACAGGCAGATCGAGGCACCATTGTGCGCACCGATTTGAAACAGCGCCAAAGCGCACCGCTCAGCACGCCGCCAGACCGCAGCACGATCTAAGCTTCTTCGATCGCGAGACAGGCTGGGTAACCCGCGCCGAGAACCCCTTTGGCGCAAGACTGTCGCCCGTGTGCTCGGAATAATCTGCTTCCGATGTGGTCGGAACAGACCCCGAAATAGAGATCTGATCTAATAGGCATCAGTCGATGGGTCTCGAACTCACATATGGATAGGGATAACCCGGATTCGCTCCGCGAAGCCACTGCCGAAGCGCCCGAAATCGGCTCGTTACGCGACCGTGCCATCGGCATCATCGCTTTCGCGACGGTGCTGTCCCTGCTCTATGTCGGTCGCAACGTACTCATCCCTTTGACCGTCGCAATGATGCTGAGCCTGCCGATCGCGCCCTTGGTCCGCAGACTGAGGCGCATAGGTCTGGGCCAAGCCCCTGCAGTGTTCTCTGCAGTCCTCACCTTGGCTTTGGTGGTCGCGGGAGCTGCCGGCGTGCTGGGCACTCAGGTCTTGCGCATGGCTTCGAGCTTTCCACAGTACGAGAGAACGATTCAACAGAAGCTGCGCATCCTGGATGAAATGACGGTGGGTCGGTTCAATGCTCTAACGAGCGAGGCCAGTCGGCTCATCGAGAGCCACCCGATGAACGTCGAACCAAACGTGAGCTCCGGTACAAACGAGCTCACTGCGAGTACGGCGCCAATTCCTGTTGAGTTGCGCCAACCCCGCCCCTCCGCTTTGCAGATCGTTGCGAGAGTGTTCGCATCGATCTGGGCCCCCATCGAATCCACGGGGATTGTGCTCGTCGTACTGGTGTTCGTGTTGCTCGAGCAGGAAGCCCTGCGGGACCGATTCATCCGTGTCGCCGGTGGCACCAACATACGGCTGACGACCCTTGCCCTCAACGACGCTGGCGAACGACTCTCGAGGTACTTCGTATCGCAGTTCGCCGTCAACCTCGGAGTCGGCCTCGCCGTTGGACTTGGCCTCGCCTTTCTGGGAGTTTCACAGGCGATCCTTCTGGGCGCCTTGGCTACGCTCTTGCGGTTCGTCCCTTACGTTGGGATTTGGCTCGCGGCGCTCCTGGCAACCGCGCTGGCCATCGCCGTGGTTCCGGGATGGTCGCTCGGCATCTGCACAATGGGGCTATTCGTCGTTGTCGAACTCATCGCCGGTCAAGCTGTGGAGCCCAATCTCTATGGTCACGCTACGGGCCTCTCGCCGCTCTCGGTCGTGGTGGCGGCAATCTTTTGGAGCGCACTCTGGGGCCCGATCGGCTTGGTCCTGTCGACCCCGTTGACCTTATGCCTTCTAATGATAGGCCGTCACACCCGCGCACTGAACTTCCTCGACCTTCTGCTGGGAGACACGCAGACCCTGACGCTACCCCAGAAGTTCTATCAACGGGCGCTCTCGGGTGACGCCGACGAGATCCTCGCGCTCGCCCGGGCATTCCTCAAACATAAATCGTTTGCAGCGTATTGCGACCAGGTTCTGATGCCCGCACTTCACCTTGCGTTTCTCGATCGCGAGGCCGGTGCCATTAGCCCTGATCAGCAGGTCAAGATGCGCGACCTGCTTGTGGCAGTCGTGTCCGCACTCAGCGGCGAGCCCAGACGGTTACGCAGCCGCCAACCTTCGGTCTTGGACAATCAAAACGCGGGGCTTATCCTGCGCCAGCATCGTGAACAGTTGACCGGAAGATGGCAGGGTCCGGTAGCTGTGCCCCCCGGCTCGATCTTGCTGTGTCTGGGGATGGGCTCAACCGCCGACACGATTGCCGCCGAATTACTAGTGCGCTCGCTTCGGGAGCAGAGTCTCGATGCACGCCATATTTCAATGCCGGATCTAGATGCAGGGTCACGACCGCCAGACGCGAATCCGGCCGCTATTGCCATTGTCTATCTCATCAGTGCCTTCCCGAGCCGGGAACGCGAGCACCCTGAAAAAACAATCGACCGAATTCGGGAGCTTTTACCAAAGGCGCGGATCGTGGCAGTGCTGCATCCGGGAATATCGATCCAGCCCGATCTCTCCGCACATGTCAGCAACACCGACGGCGCAGTGAGCTCTTTTGTGGAGGCCGTACAGGTGTGCCTCGAGCGGCACGAACCCGAGACATGATGACGAGCAGCTCACGTCGGCGGGGCTGCGACGAACTCTGCTGGGCCGCATACGCCGAAACTAAGGGCGGCATTTCAGGCTGCGGAAGAAGGCAGCGACGATGAAAATCGCTGCTCCGAGGCGATCAAGGAACTCAATTAGCGGAGGGCTCGGCGAATAAACGCACTTAACTGCGGCGTGCAGACTCGTGTCTCCGCACCGTAGATTCGTTCCCGCGGTTATCTAATCGGGGAGAGCCTCGATAAATGATCCATCTCCAGCTAGCCTTCATAAGTTTCGGCGCCGACCTTCAATGCTTCCCTCACACGTGCTTGCGTCACCTCGTTAGCGAGACTCAAGTCGGACTCATGGGCTTCCACCAGACGCCCCAGTCGCTGAGAGATCGGCTAATACACGCACTTAACTCTTTGATTTTATTTGCAGGAGTGAGTCCATCCTGCGGGCCATGCGTCGCGAACCACGTCGTGGCAAAGCGGTTGCGCGCGTGGCCGTATATTAGCTAAAATAGCCAAATGCCAAAACGAGTATCGGCCAGCGACGCGAAGAATAATTTCGGTGGCCTCCTCGAGGACGTTGCCTTGTTGGGACGTGTAGACGTCATGAAGCACGGGCGGCTGGTTGCGGTGGTGCTGTCTCCACGAGAGCTCAGCGCCTCCTCGGTTGCCCCTGCAGGCGCGGCGCAGCGTAGTGCGTGGGGCGAGAAGCACATGATCCCTCCCGAGCGGGCACGTGCGGCGCGAATGCTGAGTCGCCCCGCTAGTTTCGATGAAGAGTGAGCGTCAAACCGAGGCGCCGCTCTCTCCCGAGGACGTGCGGAAGATCTTGAGCATCTGCTCGCCCCGTGGCCTGCTGGTGGGAGGGCAGGCGCTCGCCTTTTGGGCTGATCATCTGCAGGTCGAACGCCCGGCCACTCTGGTCTCCGGGGTGACCGCGGATGCCGATTTCATCGGCGATTCCGCTCTCGCCAAGGATTTGGGTAAGCATCTTGGCTGGCAGGTCTGGATTCCCTCGCTGGATGACTCAACACCGCAAACGGGCAAGGTGACTCACCGCACAAAGAACGGAGGGGTGAAGCAAGTGGATTTTCTCTCGGGAGTCGTCGGTCTCACCACCAAGGACCTAGCCCACCGCGCCATCGAGATGGACGTGCCGGATATCGGTCTGCTGCGAGTGATCCATCCAATCGATGTGCTGGACAGCCGCATCCAGAATCTGCACTTGCTTGCCGAGAAGCGCACGGATGCTGGAATCGCCCAGGCGCGTCTCGCTCTCGGTGTTGCCCGGGCGTTCATCCGCCAGGAGGTCGGCACGCGGAGCGAACGAGTCGGTCTCAAACTCCTCGAGCGACTCGCTGCTATCGCCGGCGATATCGCTGCCGTCAGAGTATTCCTTCTCTATGGCATTGACCCTTTGGAGGCCGTTCCTCTTGAAGACTTCCGAACAACATCAGCACTTCACAAGGTGCGCTGGCCGCAAATCGTCGCGCAGGTCAAAGACAAGAGGGAGTCGCTGCAAAGGCTGTTGTCGAGGCCAGCCCAAACTGCAAAATGAGCGCACAGCGCGCAACCTACTGGCTTCTGTCCATCCTCCGTTCTTAAGCCTTGCGCCAGCCGAGTCGCGCCTCGATCTCTTCCCAAAGAGTCAAATAGATCTGCCCTACGGGACTCTTTGGGGCGTATGCTGGAATCGGCGCCCGTCGCAGACTGATGCGCTCAATCTCGCTCGAATAGGGAATCTCGGTATTCAGAACAGCCGGAAACTCCGCGCGAGTGCTCGTGATCACCTCGTAGTGCAGCGACCTGCGGCGGTCCACCATGGCAACAAAACTTATAATTAGGACCTTCTTATCGAATCGACCGAAGGCATGGCGGTCCAGAAAGTAATTGGCGACGCAAAATAGAACCGGCAGACTCGCAATGCCAACAATGACCCGTTTGGAGTTGAACGTAAGGTTGCCATTGGCCGCAGGCGACGATCGGATCTAACGCTGCGCTAAGCGGCGTTCGCTCCGGCGACGAGCCGGCTCGCGATGCGAGCCACGTGCTCACCTTGAAAGCGGCACATTTCCAACTCAAGGTTGCTTGGCATGCGCAATTCCGGCCCGGCGCCGGTGATGCAACTGGCTCCATACGGGGTGCCGCCGGTGACTTCGCGCATCGTCGTGAGGTCTTTGAACGTGTAGGGCAGCCCGACGATGATCATCCCGTGGTGCAACAGCGTCGAATGGAACGAAGTGATGGTTGTTTCCTGCCCTCCATGCTGACTGGCGGTACTGCAGAAAACGCTGCCCAGCACCTTTCCGACCAGCGCGCCCTCGCCCCAAAGCGCGCCGGTCTGGTCGAGGAAGTTCCTCATTTGCGCAGCCATGTTTCCAAACCGCGTCGGTGTGCCGAAGATGATGGCGTCGTACCGTCTGAGCTCGTCGGGCGCAGCCAGCGCCGCCGGTTGATCGAGCACGAAGCCCGATGACTTGCAGAGCTCCTCTGGCACCAGTTCAGGCACCTGCTTGACGACCACGCTGGTCTTCGGAACACGAGCCGCGCCCTCGGCCTGGGCCCGCGCCATGACTTCGATGTGCCCGTAGCTGCTGTAGTAGAGAACAAGAACGCTGGCCATGAAAGCTTGCTCCGGAATACCTTGGACTAGAGTGATGCGCTCAAATGACGTCGGAGAAACGCCCGCACGCGATTGTGGTACGCGACCGGATTGTCGAGATTGGACAGGTGCCCCGCGCCGGAAATGACGGCGCGCTCGGCCGCGGGCAGGCGGCGCGCCAGAACGTCCGCGGCCTGCACCCGCTTCGGAAGGTCGTGTTCGCCGGTAATCACGAGCGTCGGCGTCGCGATGGCTTCTGGGCGCACGCGTTCATCAGTCGGACCGGCTTCGGGCGCGCCTTCCAGCAGATCTTTTCCCGGGTAACGCCCGAGGATCGCATTCAGCAACCGACGCGCGTCCGGGTCGACCGTGCGCAATCGCATCAGCGGGTGCATGGCCCATTCGCGGCGCACGGCATCCATGCCTCCCATGCGCAGCAGCGTGCGATGGCGACCCAGCGGCACGTCGCCGTAGGTTGCGTCTTCCTCGGAGACCGCGCCACGATCGAGATCCGGTGGGCCGTCGAGCACCAGGCAGGAGATGCGCCGCGCGTTGCACATCGCGAGCCGCAATACCGCGCGCGCGCCCTGCGACATCCCGAGCAGTGCCACGTCGGCGAGCGCCAGATGACGGCACAGCGCATCCAAGTCCGTGACATCGCGCTCGAGGGCCGGGCGCCCGGAAGACAGTCCGAAACCCCGGCGGTCCAGGCGTACCACCCGAAACTCTTCACGCAGCGCCGCGGCAAGTCCGTCCCACATTTCCAGATCGAGTGCCCAGCCGTGTACCAACAACACCGCCGGACCGATCTCCTCGTCGCGGTAGCGCAAGCGCGTGCCGTCGGCGGTGAAATTGCGCTCGGTGCTGTCGGCAGGCATTTTGGCAGGGCGCGGATGCGCCATTGCTGACTGCAAGAAAATCCTTCGCGTTGCGAAAATATTTTCGTTTCCAGGCTACAGGCCGACTTTCGAGCGTTACTGGTTTCGCTCGATTAGGCCAACATTCTATCCGGTTCCCACCGATGGGCCGGTCGGACGCATGCTGTGTAAGATGGGGCGCCATCCGGATCGGACCGGCCACATCCATATGATCATTTCGGCAACCGGACACTTGCCGGTCACCACCCACCTGTTCGTCGCCGGGAGCCAATATCTGGACTCCGATGCCGTGTTCGGGATGAAGGAGTCGTTGGTGGCGCAGTTCGAGCGCCACCTTCCGGGAGTCGGCCCCTACGGCGAGCGCATGGATACGCCGTTTTACACGGTGAACTACGACTTCCGATTGACGCCCGCGGCTGCGGCGGCGAGCGCGCCCAGGGAGGAAGCATGCGCCTGAGCACCGATCGGATCCTGATCACGCACGTCGGCAGCCTGCCGCGTAGCCACGCCGTGACCAAAGTGCTGTTCGCGCGCGAGCGCGGCGACTCCGTGGATGCTCGCGCCGATGCGGCGGTGATCAGCGACGCGGTGGCGCAGGTGGTGCGCCAGCAGGTGGCGCTCGGTATCGACGTGGTCAGTGACGGAGAGATGAGCAAGATCAGCTACGCGACCTACATCGCGCAGCGCTTCTCGGGCTTCGGGGGTGATACGCCGCGCGAGCCCGGGCAGGACCTGGTCGAGTTTCCGGGGCTGCTCACCAAACTCGCCGAGCGCGGCTCGACCGCCAAATACCGGCGGCCGCGCTGCATCGGTCCGGTCACGGTGGAACACACCGAGCCGCTATTGACGGATCTGCAGAACATGCTCTCCGCGGTCAAGGCCGCGCCTGCAGCCGAGGCGTTCATGAACGCGGCTTCCCCCGGCGTCATTGCCCTGTTTCAGCCGAACGACTACTACCCCACACAGGACGACTACCTGATCGCGCTCGCCGAGGCCCTGCGCACCAATTACGCGGCGATCGTGGAGTCCGGAATCGTGCTGCAGATCGACGCTCCCGATCTGGCGATGGGGCGTCACACGATGTATCGCAATCGGTCGATGGAGGAGTTCGAGCAGCTGGCGGCGCGCCATATCGAGGTGCTGAATCATGCGCTCAAAAACGTGCCGGCGGACCGCGTTCGCATGCACGTATGCTGGGGAAATTACGAAGGCCCGCACCATCACGACGTGCCGATGCAGCGGCTGCTGCAGATCGTGCTCAAGGCGAAACCGCAGGCACTTCTGTTCGAGGCCGCCAATCCGCGTCATGCGCACGAGTGGGCGGTGTTTCGGGACCAGCACATTCCCGACGACAAGATACTGATCCCCGGTGTACTTGCGACCACGACCAACTACATCGAGCATCCGCTGCTGGTGGCGGAACGGATCGAACGCTTTGCGGATATCGTCGGACGCGAGCGCGTCATGGCTGGCACCGATTGCGGCTTCGGGACCTTCGCGGGCTTTGGTCCGGTCGAGCCGGACATCGCCTACCTAAAGCTCGCGGCGCTGGTCGAGGGTGCCCGACTGGCGTCGAAAAAGTTATGGGGCTGATCGCAAGGCGCCAGGCTCTCTACTCCTGGGTAGAGAAAAGAGCCAGAATGTCGCCTTAGCCTCGAGACTTCATTATAGATTCATTGGTCGGGGTGACAGGATTTGAATCTGCGACCTATACGTCCGGAAGCTGCCGCCGCTCGCGACGGAGATCGCGAATCGCTGGATGCGCGGCTGGCCGAGAACAGTAAAAGTGCATCTCAAGACCCGGGACTTCCTGGAGCTCCTGAAATATCAGGAGCAGCAGGAGAGCGAGGCGTACACCGCGCCGGGGAACCAGCACCTAGCGAGGCACGAGATCGTGGAGCTCTACGGCCTGAGCCTAAAGCCGCCGGCGCCGGAGGAGAGTTCAGCCACGAAGTAAAGCGAGGCGGAACTTGGGGTGAAGGAATAACTGAAGAAGCGGCGGAGCAGGCAGCGACATTTTGATGACGTATGGTGGAATCTGAGTGGTGTCCCGACCCTGACCTGTGTGAGTCCCCAACACCGTCCGACCGCTAGGCCGACTCGAGTAAGCCTCACAGCGTTCCCTGTCGTGGACGCAGAGCGGCGTCGATCAGTTGGTCGTGGCGCGCTGCGTCGAACTATCCCCTCTTTGTGCGCTGCAGCACCGCAGCAGTCTGAAGGCGGCTGGACGCAACATTAAGTTGACTGAAGTCACCTCCCGCACCGCGCGCGTTTCCCCGTGGTTGCGCCGAGCTCTGCTGGGGTATAGAACGGCGTGGGGGACAATTAATTCATCTAATGAGCCGCTCCGGCGTGAAAGTCCAATGGTGAGGCGTGCCCTTGCACTCAGCTCGGGGGCATCACTGACTCATCGCTGCGGCAGAATTCAACGACGACTCATCTTTAGGGGAAGATCGCCATGCACCATGTGGACCGCGTGATTGGGCATGGGGTAGCCGACGCTGGGGTAGCATTTTCCGCGCGTTTAAAGCAGCGGGGTGACGCCGGTCGCGGAGCGCTCTTAGGGCGCAAGGCCCTGATTGCGGCACTGGCGCTCGCCTGTGCGCCGCTCGGTCACGCGGGCCCACCTGCCGGCGCAAAGCCTGTCGAGGCAGCGCCAGTCAGCCTGCCGCCGTGCTCTGCCGTCACGTGTACGGTCACTCCGAGTAGCAGCAATCTTCAGCCCACCGGCGGGCACATTGTTTCAGGCACCGGCCACATCAGCCAATCGGGCGATACCACTGACATTGTCCAGACGAGCCCGGATCTCTTCCTCAGCTGGCAGAGCTTCAATGTGGGATCGCAGGACACCGTCAACTTCGTACAGCCCTCTTCCAGCGCCATTGCGGTCAATCGCATCCTCGGCAGCAACGGCTCGGAGATCCTCGGACACCTGAACGCCAACGGCGAGGTCTGGCTCGTCAACCCCAACGGCATCGTCTTTGGACAAGGTGCTGAGGTGAACGTCGGAGGGCTCATCGCCTCCACTCTTGATGATGTGACCTTGAGCGGCACTACGGCGAGCTTCAGCGGCAGTGGCACGGGCAGCATCGTGAACGCGGGCACGATCAACGCCGCCAATGGCGGCTATGTCGCGCTCCTCGGCAATCACGTCGGCAATGAGGGGACGATCACCGCACGATTGGGTACGGTCGCTCTCGGCGCGGGCAGTGCGGCAACGCTCACCTTCAGCGGCGCTGGCCTCGTCAGGATGCAGGTGAATGAGAGCACGCTCAGCACCCTTGCCGAGAACGGTGGCGTGATTGAGGCCGATGGTGGCACGGTCATCATGAGCGCCGGGGCGAAAGATGCGCTCCTCGCAAGCGTCGTGAACAACACCGGCGTCATCGAAGCGCGCACGGTGGAAAACCATGACGGCACGATTGAACTCCTGGGCGGCATGACGGCGGGAACCGTCAATGTCGGCGGCACGATCGATGCGAGTGCCCCCGAGGGCGGCAACGGCGGCTTCATCGAGACCAATGCGGCGCATGTGGAAGTCGCGAACGGTGCCCAAGTCACAACCCTTGCTGCCACCGGCAAAACGGGCACCTGGATCATTGATCCGACGGACTTTACCGTCGCCGCATCAGGCGGCGACGAGAGTGGCACGACGTTGAGCGGCGATCTGAATTCGTCGAACGTCACCATTCTGAGCAGTACCGGAGCCTCGCCTGTTACGGGTGGCGGCACCGGCGGCAACATCAACGTGAACGATACCGTTTCGTGGAGCGCCAATACCACGCTGACACTGATGGCCGCGAACAACGTCAATGTTAATGCCAACATGACCGCCACCGGCAACACCGCCGGCCTCGTGATCAATCCCAACACGACCAATGGAAGTCAGACGGCGAGCGGAACAGGCGCCTTCAACCTCGCCATGGGCAACTCCATTACCCTCTCGGGCCTAAACCCCAGCCTGTCCATCGGGGGCAACGCCTATACCGTGATCAACAGTTTAGGTGCGCCCGGTAGCA
>Ga0302326_10002988_pt1 | contig 40406 bp, 33 predicted proteins | sample Palsa_T0_3_FD_202264 | JGI IMG/M metagenome (GOLD analysis project Ga0302326, IMG submission 202264) | Peat permafrost microbial communities from Stordalen Mire near Abisko, Sweden - Palsa_T0_3 | ecosystem: Environmental > Terrestrial > Soil > Palsa > Peat permafrost | place: Sweden: Abisko... | reverse complement strand
ACGTGCTCTCGAACGGTGATCACGCGGTGTGCCCTAAACCCCTTACCGCAAATAGTAGCACGCTTCGCGGCGACATTCCTGGTCTTATTCAAACCGCGGCGCCCACACCGAAGACCTCATGATAGTGGCGCGGGGAGCGGTTCCGAAGGCCCTGAGGCCCAGGCGGCCAGATGATGTTTGTCCTCGCGGCCAATGCCGTTGCCGTGCGCCTTTGTGATCATTGCGCCATGGTTCGTCCCATTACATCCTCAAGGGTTCATCTGGTGGCAGATCGGCGCGCCTCCTCCCCAGGGCCCGGCTCTGCTCGCGTGCGCCGTTATCGGCTGGCCCGGCTGCGGTTCGACGGCCGCGAGACCGGCTCCGAGACCCGCTCAGAGCGGTTCAAGCGCGGCTAGTTCGTCTTGGCGGCGAGAAACGGCGAGTCGACCCCCTCGCCGCGCTACGCTTCAGCTATGAGAAACGAACTCGAGGCCCGGCCCCCGCGCACGCCAGTCGTGCGCAAGGTTGCCGCCGGCCTGATCTTGGTCGTGGTGGCGGCGCTTGCGATCCACATCGTCATCGGCCTGGTCGTGACCGTTTTTTGGGTTGCGCTGGGGATCGCCGTCGTGTTGGCGGTGCTCTGGGCACTGAAGACCATCGTCTGGTAGAGGTGGACATATGCAGGGCCTCGGTCTGCTCGTGATCCTGTTCTTCTTTGGTCTCGCCGGCGGCATCGTCGGGAGGATCAAGGGCAGCTCGTTCTTTGTCTGGTTCCTGGTCTCGGCGGCGATCCCGTTCCTGGGGCTGTTTGCGGCGGTCTGCTATCGCTGGGATAACCGGGAGCTGCGCCGCCAGTGTCCGGGCTGCGGACGGGTCGTCATGCTGCACGACGCCCTGTGCGTCAAGTGCGGGACCGAACTCGAATTCCCTGACGTGGCGATCGCCTCAGGCGCGGCGATGCGCGGCCGAGTCTGACGCGCCGTACCACCGGGTCGAGCCCGGACTCCACGGGCCGCGAGCCGGTTGGAGACCACTCAGGAAGGTGGCGCGGCGGGTGCCGGGACGCGAGTGATCGCCAGCTCACGATCGATGGCGCGGTCGAGCGCCTGATGCGCCTCGCGCTGGGCACTGTTCGGCCGCAGGGTGTGATCCCGGACGTTGATGTGCTCAACCGTCACATTCGACATCTGCTCGAGCCACGCCATCCGGCCCGAGCGGACCAGCTCCTCGTGCAGCGGCTCGTCGTCTGAGAACATCATCATGGCAAGTTTGCCCGAGGCGCCGAGTCGAGTCAGGACGTCGTCGATCTCGTGCGCATCGGTTGGCGTCCCCGTCAACCGAGCCCGCAACCGCAGCAGCAATCGCTTGGGTGAGGCCAGCATCCACAGCGCCAGGGCGCGGACGCGAGCCTTGGTCACCGATCGTTTGAGCTTCGCCCATGAGAACGACTCGAACAACAGGGCGCGGAAGTCACGCGCCGGGAGCAGGCGCGGGTCCCACACCAGCGCTCGCGGGTTCATCACCAGGGCCCCGCGGACACGGTCATCGAGCAAGGCCGCGTGCAGCGACCAGTAGGCCCCTGCGCACAGCCCGCCGAGCACGAACCGCTCGCCGATGCCGCGCTCCTGCAGCGCATCGACCGCCGCGAGGACCTGGGGAATCAGCGTCGGCACGTACAGAGCACCGTCGTCGCCGTAGGGGTTTGCCGCCCCGTCGGCTTCGCCAATCCCCTCGACATCAAGCCGAAGCGTCGGGACTCCGAGCAGCGCCCAGCGACGCGCGGCCTCGACCCACATCCGGCTCGGGCCGATCCGGCGCCCGGCGCCAGCGTTGAGCAGCACGGCGCACAGCCCCGGTTCTCGCCTGCCCAGCGGCTCGACCAGAACGCCGGACAGCTTGCCGAAGGACTGTTCGACCGTAAACGGGGTCTCGACGACGTCGTGGCTGTCGCCGTCTGCCATCGTCGCACCGTCGCTGGCGCCCGCGGGCAGCGGGAGAGTCGGGTCGGTCGGCGCAGCGTCGAGCGTGGAGGCTTCGTCGAGCCAGCTCATCACGGCGTCGATCACCGGCAGCGGCGCTCGCGCCTGCTGTGGATGGGACGTCATCGTCGCGTAACCGGGGCCCGCCGCGACGGTGACCGCGACTCCCCAGCTTTCGAGCTGCTCGCGCAGTGCGCTGTCCACGGCAATCCCGTCACGATCGAGCAGCATCACGCGTCGTGCTGCGGCGGCGGGGAGCGCGAGCGCGGTCAGGTCGAGGCTGTCGAGCTCGCGCACCGTTTGGGCGCTGAGGAGAAAGCCGCCGGCTTCAAGCTCATCGGGTGGCAGCGGCGCCGGCGCCTCGAGGCCCTCGAAGAACTGTGAGGCCTCGAGTCTGGAGAACGCGCGGAACTGGCGGACGAACGTGCGGCCGCGAGCCGGCGTCGCCCACAGGACGAGATCGTCGATTGGTGCACCGCCGGCGGCCGCTCGGTAGGCGATCAGCCCGCCCAACCCCAGGCCGATCGCGACCAGGCGTTGTGCTCCGGTGGCCGCTCGCACCCAGCGTGCGCTCGCCGTGACTGCCGCGGTCCAGGCGTCGAGTCGATCGGAGTCACGCGGAGCGCCGCCGCTATCGCCGGTGGCCGGGAAGCTCGGGCGGATGCTCGGGTAACCGGCTTCGGCGAGCCTCAGCGCCCATTCCCGGCGGCTCCGGTAGGAGCACACCTCGTCCCACCCGAACGGAGGGCACAGGATCACCGCCGTGTCGCGCCCGCCCTCGCGGGTGACGGCATGGAAGACCGCAAAGACGGGATCGATGACCCCCTCGAGGTAGACCGTCTGGGGGGCGGGCGCAGCGATCACTCTGACCGAGCCCCAATCTTCACCGGATCGTCGAGGTTGAGTGCGGTGAGCGACCCTCCGGCGAACGGCACTGGGTCGCTGGTGGGACGAAGACGAAGGACGCGCTCGCGCCCGGGCTCGACCGAGAACGCATCGTCGTCGGGTACGAAGCCGGGTGTGTGCACACGAACACCGTACGCCAGTCGATCCGTGCGGATCGCCAGCCGCACGGCTCCGCCGAGGTCTGGGCGAGTGGATGTCTCGATGCCCATCCGGGCAGCCGGTTCCCGTGCGGTCGGGAGCCCAGCCGGGAACCGCACCGCCTGAGAGAGCAATCGCGAGGGCTCGGCGGCCGACTCGAGGCTGACGACGATCGCGTCCTGCGTGGGAGGCCCGAACCGGTACGCCCAGGCGGCGTCCACGAAGCGGCCCAGGAGCCCTTCCACCGTCAATTGCGCCGAGCTGTGGGGTCCCAGCGCGAGGCTCTGGTCCACCTCGGCGATGCGAGTCTCCAGGTTTCGATACAGAGCCACCCGGAGCCGTGCCTGCAGCCGCTCGGGCCGGTCGTTGGCGACGTGCACCGCGACGCCGCCCACGCCCTCGTCGCTCGTCCACACTGCCACCGGAGCGAGCGCGCGACGAAGATAGTGGTAGGCGACCTTCGGCAGCCCGCGGTGGTCGAGCACGCCCAGCCCAGCGCCCGGCAGCATGTCTTTCAGCCACAGCACGAGCGCGCCGCGGCACTGAGAGGCGTCTCGTCGCCACTCGCCCATGACCTCGCTCATCACCTCGCCGGACGCTGCGCGCGAGAGGTCGAGATATCGCTCGTGCTCGGAGCGTCGGAGCTGGACCGGGTCGACGTCGAACAGCAGGCCCAGATAGAAGTCGCGCACGTCGTCGAAATCCCACCCGGCGCCAAGATCCCAGCCGGTACCGGCGTCGCGCATGACCCCGGCCTTCCAGCGTGGGTGATGGACGGGCACCTCGACCTCGTCGGGTACGTTCGCGAAGGCCAGACATTCGGCGGCGAAGCGCACGTTGGCACGGCGAGCATCCTGCGGCGGGTGGAAGTAGCCGCTGACCCCGAAGTAATGGGTGATACCGTCGGGATGGAAGGGCAGATCTCCGCCGCAGGGCGTGCTGCGCACGTAGGCGCAGTCCGCACCGGATTGGGCGACGATGCGCGGGAGCACGTCGTCCCACAGCTCGCCGCGGCCGAGCCCAGGGTCAAGACCGAGCATCGCCGGCTGCTGCTCCACCTCGGAGTTGCCGCACACCACCGCGAGACTCGGGCGGCCGACCAGTTCGTCGAGCACTTGGCGGGCTTCGCGCTGCACTTCGGCCCGGAAGTCGGGATCCTCGGTTGGATAGTCGAGATTGGCGAACATCAGGTCCTGCCAGATGAGGATCCCCAGCTCGTCGCACAGATCGTGAAAGACGGGGGACTCGTAGGCTCCGGTCCCGACGACCCGAAGCATGTTCATGCCGCCGTCGCGGACGCGCTCCAGCAGAAGACGCAGGTCCGCTGGGCTGGGGGCCAGCGAGATCAGGTCAGCCGGCGTCCACACCGCCCCGCGGACGAAGATCGCGAGGTCGTTGACATGCAGATCGAGTCCATCCTGAAGCACATCCGGTGCCCACCTGAGTGACCGAAAGCCGACCCGTCTGCTCGCCACGGCCTCGCCGGCGATCTGCAGCTCGACCTCGTGGAGCACGGGCTCGCCGTGGGTGTGGGGCCACCAACGCGCAACCGACGGCACTCTCAACTCGCCCTCGAGGGTCCCGTCCGCCACCGCGCGGAGCCGTTGGCGGTGTTCCCCCAGCACCAACTCCGCTCCCTCCAGTTCGCTTCCGGCTCGGACGCGCGCCGACACGAGTCCGTGATCGCCCTCGAGCCGGGTGCGCAGCGCCAGCGAACTGACCGCGACGGCGCCGCGCCGCACCAGCCGGATGGGTCGCCAGGGTCCGACGGGCGCCGGACCCGGAGCGAAGCCGGGCGAGCGGCCGAACATCATCGTGCGATACCAGCGCAGATTGCCCTCGTTCACGACCCGGGTGCGCCAGCGCGCGGCCGGCCGCCGGCGCCGCGCCAGCAGTGGCTTCAGTGCCCGGCAGACGATCACGAGCTCGTTATCGGTGTGGGCCTGTGTGGCCACCTCGACGGCGTGCTTGGCCCACATCGAGCTGGACTCGAGCACGAGCTCGCCGTTGAGGAAAACCTCGCTGACGGTGGCGATCCCGTCGAACTCGAGCGCCAACTCGTGGCCGGCCCAACTCGGCGGGACCGTGAACCGGCTCCGGAACCACCAGTCATCGGTGTCGAAGTCACGCCCGTCGGCGCCGACGGTCGCGGCAGCGGTGCCCGGCACCCGCGCCGCCTGCCACGCCAACTCGCCCAGGTCCGCCGGACCAGCACACATCGCCGGCGGGCTGAACGCGATCTCCCAGCCCTCCCCGAGCTCGATCATCGACGTGTGCCGCGCCACAGGCTCGCTGCTACTCGAGCGCGCGTCCGAGTGCCTCCATCCCTTGATCCCAGGCTTCAGCCAGCGACGCCAGCGCCGGATCGGGGTCGAAGGGGCGCCGGCGGGCGAGCCGGAAGGACACGGTCTTGGATCCCTCCACGATCCCGCGCAGCGCGCCGGCCGCCTCTGCGCCCTCCGGCCCTAAGACCCATTCGACGTGGTCCGCGAACAGCTCGAAGGCCGAGCCAACCATCCGCACGGTGACGAACGCATACGCGTGGTAGTCCTCGGGCTGACCTGCGAGCAGGCGCGGTAGATCGGACCGCAGGCTCTCGCCCCAGGCCAGGAACGGGTTGCGCCGCGGCCGCTGCGCGTAGTGCTCAGCGAGGATCTCCCGAGCGCCGGCGCGCAGGTTCTCGCCGGTGAGACGCGCACCGCTGTCGAAGCGCACGATTTCCACAAACGGGTCCATCACGTCATCGGTGAAGTGGGGCAGCATCCGGAACGCCCCGCGGTAGTCCTCGCCCTGGAGCTCGAAGAAGCCGGCGTTGTGGAAGTAGCGCAGGCGCTCCTCGTCGCGATCGATCGTCTCCGGTGCCACCGTCGTCTTGAGATGCTCGCGCCCGTAGCTGGTCGCTGCCGTGTCGGGCAGGTACCAGGCGTCAATCTCCACCAGAACGGTGCGTCCCAGCCCGAGCTGCTGCTCGATGTGCTCGGGTAACGAACGGTAGGGCAGCATCTCATGGACATCGAGGCCGAACAGCCGCGCGAGGTCGGCGTAGGGAGGCTTGAAATACGTGAACTGGTCACCCTCCCAGTCTGTGCGGGCGATGAATCCGAACATCGCCAACGGCTCGTCCCCACGGGCGTGGAGCAATTCGATCAGCACGTCGGCGTAGCAGTTGGTCTCCAGGTAGGTGCGGCCCGCCTCATGGAGCCGGTGGGGCTGATAGCCGGAGGGGTCGATGCCCCACAGTGAGACCGCGCCGGTCGACGTCGTCGTCACCCTCAGAGCTCCAGCTGGTCCTGAACCTCGCTCGGCCAGCTCCGTGTGTCGAACCCGTGGGCGCTGAACAGCGCCAGCGTGATGCGCTCCTCGCCGAAGGCCATGCACCCGGTGTGGGCCGGCTCGCCAGACGCCGTCTCGATGCCATAGGTGACGCCGAAATGGTCTTGGTGATAGTTGGACGACGCGATCGCGGTCGGGTGCGCGCCGGCCACCGGCGCGATCAGCTCCCACTTGAGCTCCTGGTCGCGCTGCTGGGCGGCGAGCAGGCGACCGACGCGACCGAAGAAGGGGTCGTTGGCCACGTCGAGCTCCATCTCCAGCCCGAGCGAACTGAGCAACGCCTCGGCCCGGGCGCGCCAACCCCCACGCCACTCGAGCACCGTCTCGCGGTCGGCCACGCGGACAATCTCGCGCATGTGGAAGATCTGCATCCGCGCCGGGTCGCTCGATGGCTCGCGGCGGAACACGTAGGAGTCGCCGGTGTCGAGTGTCAAGCCGCCCTCGGGCAGGGGCCCGCGGGCCGCCACCGCCGGGTAGATCGGATAGCACGCTGCGGGCGTCAGCACCATCTCGCTCATGTGCTGGAAGCCACTCCAGTCCTCGTGCTTGGTGGCGAGCTCGAGCTGCTCGGCGGCGGCTTGCTCGTCGCCCTCGAACGCGAACACCGTGCCCGCCAGGTGGGGGAACGAGCCCAGATAGCCGCTCGTCTCGAGTTGCTCGCGCGGGATCAGTGGGGGGAAGTACAGCGGTTCAGGCGACTCTGGCGAAGCCGTACGGGTGACCAGCGCGTCGAACCCGAGCCGCACCTTCTCGAACCCCGCCCCGCGCGCGTAGACGCCGTGCACGCCGGTGCGAGTCAGCAACCCGGCATCAACCAACTCATCGAGATACGACACCTGCTGTGGGCTGCCGACGCGGAATTCGGCCATCAGACCTCCTTGGCGATTAGTAACAAGCCGGCGTTCGTCTGGTGGATGCGCTCGTTGGCGATCATCAGGACTGCGGACATGGTGTCGCGCAGGTGGCGGCCGACGCTGAAGGGGGTGTCGTTCTTGAAGCCCATGATTCCGCACACGTCGAGCGCGCCGCGGCAGATGTCGGCGGAGTGCTCGGACGCCGCGAGCTTGAGGTTGTTGAAGCGGAGCGCGGCAGCCATCGTTGACAGTCGCTCCCGCTCGGGTTCCGAGGAGGCGGCGAGAAAGTCGCGCAGACCCGAGTCGACCTCCGCGCGGAGCATCGACAGCTCGCTCATCAGACGCGAGAGCCTGAGCGCCACTGGGAGCTGCTCGCCCGGCTTGCGTTTGGCGGCTGCCCGGACGAACGCCCGCGCACGGTCGAACGCATCCTCAGAGATTCCGAGCCAGAGGTGCGACCACAGGATGTGCGACACCGGGACCATCGACTCGGCGGCGACGCGCGCGAATGGAGTCGAGAGCATCTGCTCGGCCGGGAGCGTGCCACGGACGACGTAGCCGGGTGAGCAGGTTCCGCGCATCCCCAGCACGTCCCAGGTCCCGGTGAGCTCGAGCGTCGTCTGCTCCTTGTCGGTCAGGACGACAACCTGATCCCCGGGCTCCGCGTCGGGCGCCCGGCGCAGCGTGGTGAAGAGGTCGTCCGCGTAGGCGCCATAGCTGACCGTGGGGGCTTGTTTCTCGAAGGTCAGAACGCCGTCGGCGGGAGTCAACGCGGCGATCGAACGACCCATGTCACCGCCGGTACCGATCTCCGAGGTCACCGACGCGATCAGCCGCTGCTCGCTGGCCAGCTTGCTCAGGTACTGCTCAAACCAGGGATCGCGCCGGAGATGGCGCACGATCGTGACCACCTGGATCTGGTGCATCGCGAACACCATCGCGCTGGCGCCGCAGTAGCGACCGAGGTCCAAGCAGCACTTCGCCAGCGTCTCCAAACACACGCCGCCCCCGCCGTACTCGGTGGGAACGAACGCCGAGAGCACGCGCTGCTCGCGGAGGGCGTCGATCGTCTCGACGGGGAACCGGGCGCTGCGATCGACGTCGTCGGCGTTGACGGCGGCGACGTCGCGGGCGATCACGCGGACGGTGTCCAGCAGCGCCTGCTCGCGGTCGATCGCGACGCTCATGCGGCGAGGTCCGCCTGGAGCTCGGACAGCGCAGCCGCGATCGCGGCGATGCTCTCGAATACGCTGCGCCGGAGCATGCGGTCCGGAAACTCGATGTCAAACGCGTCCTCGAGCGCGAGCATCACGTTGACGCTGGCGTGCGAAGTCATCCCCGCCTGGTAGAGGTCGTCGTCGTCGGCCACAGTCGACACGTCGATGGGCAGACGGGCATGGTCCTTGATGGCTTGGCGGATCTTTTCGTTCATAGACCTAGGTATCGGCACTTTCGCGGATTTCTGCAACAACGACCGCCGCCACGAGCCCCCGTTCGTGCGTGAGGCTCAGCGCCAGGTGGCTGATGCCAGCGTTACCAGCGAGAGTAGCGGCACGACCGTTCAGCAGCAAATCGACCCGACCCGACGGATCGCGCACGACCTCGACGTCACGCCACGGCAGCGCCTCGTCGCCGCCGCGCAAGACCTTGAAGGTCGCTTCCTTGGCGGCGAAGCGGGCGGCCAGCCGCTCAGGATCGATCGCCGTGGCCGTGCGGCAGTCGGCCAGTTCTCGGTCGCTGTAGACGCGCCGCGTGTAGTGTTCGCCGTGTGCCCTGATTGAGTCCCGCACGGCGTCTGCTGAGACCAGGTCGATTCCTACTCGGATGGCCATAGTCGCATACCCCTCTCCATGGGTTAGCAGCTTTGGGCGGGAAGTACAAGCTGACGGCCTGTAGAATTGCGTTTTTGCGCGCGCGGCGATCGCGCGCTGATCGCTGCGAGTCGCGAAAGGAGGAGAGCGCTATGCGTGCAGTTGACGCCCTGATGGAATGCTTGAAGGCCGAAGGTGTCGATGTCGTATTTGGACTCCCTGGCGGCGCGAACCTTCCTACCTACGACGCTTTCTATGATGCGGGCATTCGCCACATCCTCGTCCGTCACGAGGCTGGCGGCGGGCATGCTGCCGAGGGCTATGCCAAGGCGACCGGCAAGGTCGGCGTGTCGCTGGGTACGAGCGGACCGGGAGCCACCAATCTGGTCACGCCGATCTGCGACGCGATGATGGATTCGGTCCCGGTGGTGTTTCTGACCGGACAGGTTCGCACCGAGTTGCTCGGGACCGACGGGTTCCAGGAGGCGGACACGATCGGGATCACGATGCCGATCGTGAAGCACAGCTTCCTGATCCAGCATCCACTCGAGATCCCGCGCTCGATCCACGAGGCGTTCCACATCGCGCGCACCGGCCGCCCGGGGCCCGTGGTGGTCGACATCCCGCAGGACCTCAGCCGGGCCGACATTCCCTACGAGCCGGTGACCGACGTCCATTTGCCCGGCTACCAGCCGACCACGGACGGCAACCAGAAGCAGATTCGGTTGGCCGCCAAGGCGCTGGCCAACTCCCGGCGCCCGGTGATCTACGCGGGCGGGGGTGTCATCAGCGCGAACGCGGCAGCCGAGCTGACCGAGCTCGCCACGGCCGAGCGGTTTCCCGTCACCTGCACGGTGATGGGCCTGGGAGGGTTCCCGGCTCCGCACGAGCAGTGGCTCGGGATGCTGGGCATGCATGGCACGCGCACGGCCAACTACGCGATGGACGAGGCCGACCTGATCATCGCGATCGGCGCCCGCTTCGACGATCGCATCACGGGCAAGCTGTCCGAGTTCGCACCGCGGGCGAAGTTCATCCACATCGACATCGATCCGGCCGAGATCTCGAAGAACGTCCCCGCGCACATCCCGATCGTCGGGGACGCCAAGAACATTCTCCCGCGCCTGACCGCCGCCTACCGAGCCCTGTCGGCCGACCCCTCGCGACTCGATGAGTGGTGGTCGAGAATTCACACCTGGCAGCAGCGCCATCCGCTCCAGTACGAGGACTCCACCGACGCCGAGATCAAGCCCCAGTACATGATCCAGGCTCTGTACGAGGCCACCGGCGGCGACGCGATCATCACCAGCGATGTCGGTCAGCACCAGATGTGGGCGGCGCAGCACTTCCACTTCTCCCGGCCGCGCCGGTGGATCAACTCGGGCGGCCTCGGCACGATGGGCTTCGGCCTGCCGGCGGCCATGGGAGCCAAGATCGGTTGCCCGGACGAGACCGTCGTGTGCATCGCCGGCGATGGTTCGGTTCAGATGAACATGCAGGAGCTCGCGACCTGTGCGCAGGAGCGAATCGCGATCAAGGTGTTCATCATGAACAACGGATACCTCGGCATGGTGCGCCAGTGGCAGGAGCTGTTCTGGGACAAGCGCTACAGCCAGGTGGACATGGGCCAGTGGCCGGACTTCGTCAAGGTCGCCGAGGCCTACGGTGCCACCGGCCTGCGCTTCGAGGACAAGCACACCCTCGTCCAGGACATGCGCGAGGCGATCGCGACCGAGGGCCCGGTGCTCGTCGATGTCCGGGTCACCCGCGAGGAGAACACGTATCCGATGATTCCCGCGGGCCAGGCGGCGCGCGACATGGTGGGTTAGTGATGGGGGAGCCCGCAACCAAGGAAGTCCTCTCACTTGACGCGCTCGAGGCCGCGGTCGGACTGCGCACGGGCCGCAAGCACATCCTCTCGATCCTGGTCGAGAACAAGCCCGGTGTTCTGACCCGGATTGCCGGGCTGTTTGCCCGGCGTGGTTTCAACATCGACACCCTTGCCGTCGGCCCAACCGATGACGACAGGATCTCGCGCATCACGTTGACGCTCGACGGCGCCGTGCATCCGATCGATCAGGTCACCAAGCAGTTGCACAAGCTGATCAACGTGCTCAAGATCCGCGACCTCGAGCCGGAGGACACACTGGCCCGGGAGTTGGCGCTGTTCAAGGTCAGCGCCGACGGCTCGGCGCGCGCCGAGGTGATGCAGATCTGCGAGATCTTTCGCGCCAAGGTGGTCGACCTGACCAAGCGCTCGGTGGTGGTCGAGGTCACCGGGACGCACGACAAGGTGGAGGCGTTCGAGCGGCTGGTGAGGCCGTTTGGACTCATCGAGATGGCGCGGACCGGTGAAATTGCGATTTCGCGCGGCCGGGGGGAAACCTAACCCCGGAACCGGGCGAAACCGAGCGATTTCGCGCGGCCGGGGGGAAACCTAACCCCGGAACCGGGCGAAACCGAGCGATTTCGCGCGGCCGGGGGGAAACCTAACCCCGGAACCGGGCGAAACCGAGCGATTTCGCGCGGCCGGGGGGAGACCTAACCCCGGAAGGGCGAAACCGAGCGGTCTCGCCACGGACCACTTAGCGCTTGCGCACCAGAGTGTCTTCCAGGAACAGAGCCTGAATGCCGGTGCCCAGGAAGGTCTCGATCGCCTCGGCTGGCGTGTTGACGATCGGCTGGCCCTTGACGTTGAAACTCGTGTTCAGGATCACCTCGCGCCCGCTGCGGTGTCCGATTGCGCTCAGCAACGCGTGGAACTCCGCGTTGTCGACCGGGGAGACGGTCTGCACCCGTGAGGACCCGTCAACGTGCGTCGTCGCCGGCAGCTCGGCGCGGTACTCGGGGCGAACGTTCACGTTGACGTTCATATAGGGCAGCTCGGTCCCCGGGGCAACGTCGAAGAACCGATCGACCTGCCCGAGTGAGACGGCCGGTGCGAAGGGCCGAAAGCCCTCGCGCATCTTGACCAGTCCGTTGACCCGATCGCGCATCTCCGGTCGACCCGGATCGGCCAGGATGCTGCGATGACCGAGCGCCCGCGGTCCGAACTCCATTCGTCCCCGATACCAGGCGATGACCTCGCCCTCGCCGATCAGCGCGGCGGCAGCGTCGCAGGTGGCCTGCAGCGACGGCAGGCGGGTGATCTCGACGCGGTCGGCACACGTCGCCAGCGCGGCGGCCACCTCGGCGGAACCGTAGCCAGGTCCGTAAAACGGCGTCGGCGAGCGGCGATTGACGACTTCGCCGGCTGCGGCGGCGCGCTGAAGGGCGGCTCCGAGCGACGTGCCATCGTCGGCCGCCGCCGGCTGAACGTAAATCTCGTCGAAGATGCCGGCCTCGATCAGGCGTGCGTTGGCAGTCGTGTTGAGCGCGACGCCGCCCGCGAGAGCCAGGCGGGGCAGGCCCAATTCCCGGCCCCAATGACCGCACAGATGGAGGATGGCCCGGTCCAGGCACGCCTGTAGCCCGGCGGCCACGTCCTCGTGATCAGTGGTGATCTCGGCATCGACTGCGCGCGCGGCGATCAAGTGTTCGGATAGGTGGCGCCGCGCTCCGGTGTGGTTCTCGCGCTCCTCGCGGGTCTGGTCTCGCAACAGCGGGATCGTCCAACCACCGTCGTCCCTCAGACTGAGAATCTCGTCGAAGAAGGGCCGGAAGCGATCGGCGTCCCCGTACGGGGCCAGGCCCATCACCTTGTACTCGTCGGAGTTGAAATCAAATCCGAGCTGCAGCGTGACCACGGAATAGAGGATGCCGATCGAATCGACCGCCGAGATCCGCTGCAAGGGCTCGAGCCGCCCCGCCTGCGCGCGATAGACGGTGGCGCCGTGCGCTTCTCCCATCCCGTCGATCACGATCACCAGGCAGTCGTCCCAACCGGAGGTGAAGTACGCCGACGCCGCGTGGGCGAGGTGGTGGTCGACATGCCGGACGCGTCGATCAGGTAGCTGCGGGAAGGCTGCGCGCACCTGCGAGACGAACGCGGGGCGGGAGAGCACGTCGCGGTAGAGCTCCGAAGCGATGGGGTCCAGGCTGTAGAACGATCGGTAGGGCTCGTAGTCGAAACCGTGTGCGATCTCGTCGAGCTCCTCTGGTCGGAGTCCGGCTTGGGCCAGGCAGGCGTGAATCGCACCGATCGGGAAATCCCCGGTGTGCTTGCGCCGGCTGACGCGCTCCTCGGCCACTCCGGCCACGAACTCGCCATCGATCACGAGCGCAGCGGCCGAGTCGTGCCCTTGCGAGATTCTGTACTCGCGCTCCTCCAGGCCCGGCCAATGACGACGCTTGAAGGCCACCGTCCCGTCAATTCCGCTGATCCCGAGAATCTTCATGTGGGGCCTCCCAGATCGACTTCGCGGTCCTGTATCCACCACTCGCCGTCCAGCCGGGTCAGCAGCGACTCGCCTGACGCGATCGCGTAGAGGATCTCCTGATTGCCGGAGTGGGCGAGCGCCGACGCACCCGCATGGCGCAGCAGCGAGCGTCGGTTGGCCAGCGGCCTCAGCAGCCGCGGCTCCAGGCGACCGACGACGGCTGCCGCGCCGTGCGACCACGCGTGGTAGAGGAGTTCGTCGAGAACCACTCCCGCGTGCCGATCGTCCGCGGCGACCTGGAGCACCTGGGAGAGGCCTGCGGGTGCGAGGAAGTAGACGTACCAGCCGAGTACCCGTCCGCCGCGATTACGCACCAAGCGGGCAACCGGGGTTCCCAACCCGCGCACCCGAGCCAGCTCGTCGAACAGCCAGGCCACGTAGCGCTCGTCGTAGTCGAGGTGCAGGCGCAGCCGGTCACCGATCAGATGGAGATGCTCGACCAGTCCGGCCGGGGTCAGCGGCTCCGCGGTCAGATCGGGCGGTGCCGGAGGCGACACGGATCCGATCCACCGTGTGCTCGCGGCATCCAGGACCCCCAGCACATGGCCCGCGGCGCGGCGGCGCCGCCCCAGCCGGCGGTCGCGCACGTACCAGTCGGCGAACCCCCACGGCCGCAGCAGTCGCCCCCAGGCGATGCAGCCGAGGTGCACCACTTCCCCGCCCAACAGCGTCCAGATCTGCCGCATCTGGTCGTTCGCGGTGTCGGTGATCGTGAGCTCCTGCGGACCGGCGAGGTAGGCCCGCACGATCAGTGCCCCCACCGCGAGGTGGCGCGCGTCGGGGTGGGCCACGAGCTGGCCGGCGCAGGCGATTCTGATCGGCCGCCCATCGAATCGAGCGCGGCGCACGCTCGAGCCCTGGAAGGCCACGATTGAGCCGTGCTCGTCGACATGGACGAGCGACGGGATCTCGGGATCGGCCCACGGATGGTCAAGCAGCACACGCTCGAAGTACGACGCCAGCTCAGGCGGCGGCGTCGGGCGACCCGAGCGCACGACCAGCTCGTACAGCTCCGCGACCTGCGGCAGGTCCGCTCGCTGCAGCGGGCGAATCGGGCTCATGGTCCCGACTCGCCGGGCCCGTCGGACGGTGAACCACGTTCGCGGGCGAGGCGCTCCACCAAGCCCTCGATGCGCTCCACCGTGCGCAGACTCTCGATGTCAAGGTTCTCGAGCGGCACGCTGACGGCGAACTCCTGCTCAATCTCGAACAACAGCGTCACCAGGGCCAGCGAGTCCAGCAGCCCGGCCGCGACGATATCGGTGGTCGGTGAGGGCACCTCGATGATCAGCACGTCGCGGAAGATGCGCTCGACGCGTTCACTGGTGCTCATCGGCTTTCCGAGGGCACGTCGGTGTCGAACAGCTCGCGCAGGCGGCGCCGATCGATCTTGCCATTGACGTTCTTGGGCAGGACGCTCAGCGACTTCCACCGCGAGGGCAGCATGTAGCTGGGCAGCGAGGCGCCCAGCTGCGATCGCAGCCCCGCGGTCTCGACCGGTGCTCCGCCTGCAGGGGCGAATGCGCAGCAGATAGCGGTCCCCTCAAAGCCGTCGGAACGCACGCCGACGACGGCGCACTCGGCGACCTCCGGCAGGGTGTTGATCGCCGCCTCGATCTCACCCAGCTCGATTCGGTAACCCCGGCTCTTGATCTGGGAATCGGTGCGACCCAGGAAATAGAACAGTCCATCGGCACCGACGCGAGCCAGGTCGCCGGTCCGGTAGATCCGGGCCGGCTCGCGACCGGGACGTGGGTCGGCAACGAACGCAGCGCGCGTCTTGGCCTCGTCGCGCCAATAGCCGGGGCTGATTCCCGCCCCGGCGATGTACAGCTCGCCGACCGCGTCGGTGGCCATCGGTTCCAACGCCTCTCCCAGGACGAGGAGTTCCTCGCCGGCGCACGGCTGACCGATCGGGATCGGCGCGGCTTCATCCGAGGGGATGCCGGCCAGCGTGTAGTAACTGCTCGCGATGGTCGCCTCGGTTGGCCCGTAGAGGTTTGTAAACCGGGCCTGGCGGATGCGCTTCATCCAGTGGATGAGCACCGGAGTGGGCAGTACCTCGCCGCACCACAGGACTCGCTCCAGAGTCGGAAACCCATCCTCGGGCACCGCGCCGAACTTCGCCATGTAGGTCATCGCCGATGGCACGCAGAACCACTGCGTCAGCTGACTGGCCGCGATGAAGCCCGACAGTTGCTGGGGCAGCAGCGTGCCCGGCGGGACGAGGTGCAGCTCAGCCCCCACGCGGAAGGTGGCGTAGATGTCGAATGTCGAGAGGTCGAAGTGCAGTGGCGGATGACCGGAGATCCGGTCGCCCGCCCGCGTCCCGAAGTACGCGTTTGCCCACTCGACGAAGGCCGACACGTTGGCGTGAGTGATGACGACGCCCTTGGGCTCCCCGGTCGAGCCGGAGGTGAACAGGAGATGGGCGGCGTCACCGCGATCGCCGGTGCTCGCGAGAGGCTCAGCGGATGCTCCGGTGACATCGTCGGGGCCGAAGGCACACGGGACCGAGGGGGCGCTGGTCGGAACCGCATCGAGCGCGCCGACCGGCAGGTCGGCCGACACTGCGCCGAGGAGACGCAGCTGTTCGAGCAGACCCGCTGCAGAGCCGAGCACAAGTGCCGCCGCCGGATCCGCCGAGCGGACGATTCGGGCCACCCGGGCCGGCGGACTGGCGGTGTCGATGGGCACGTAGGCGCAGCCGGCCTTGAGCGTGGCGATCATTCCGATGATCGCGGCGGGCGATTTCTCGGCCAACAGACAGACGCGGTCGCCCGGGCGGCATCCCACTGCGAGCAACTGGTGGGCGAGACGGTTGCTCGCCGTCTCGAGCTCGGCATAGGTGAGCCGCTGCGCTCCCATCACGAGCGCGACCGCGTCGCCCTCGCGTTGCGCCCGCTCGGCGACGTACTCCTGCAGCAGACCCCTCAAAGACGTGACTCCTGGGCGCTGCGGAACGCCACTCCGATGTGGTGCAGCTCCTCCTCAGAGGCGGGAATGTCGAGGATGAAGGTACGGAAGCCGAGATCCATGTAGCGCCGCAGCTCGGTGGCGACGAGCTCGTGCTCGCCGACCAGATACGGGCAGAAGGTCTTGTAGTTCTTGAACGGACCCAGCCAATACGGGTCATCCTCGGACGCCGCCGCGTGGGCGAGCTCGGACAGCTGCCGATGCCACTGAGAGTCCGACACCTTCATCGCGAGGTGATGCGCGATCTGTCCCTGGCGGTCCTCGGGAAAGCGCTCGTAGGCCACGCGCCAGGCCTCCTCCCGATCCTCTCGGGCGATGATGCCGACCCGCATTCCCGACTCGATTCCCTGCTCAGCCTGCGGCTCCTCCTCAGCCGACGGGCGCGGGTACTTCACCGCGATCGCGCCGAGCTCGCGGGCGGCCGCCAGGCCCGCCGGCGAGGACCCGGAGATCGTGAATCTGGGCGTGAGCTCGGGCGGGATCGGTGGCTTCAGGCGGAGATTCGTGACGCTGTATCGGCGGCCGGCGATGCTGACCGGCTGGGCACCCGCCACGAGCCCCTGGATGATCTGGGTGTACTCGACGGCGCGGTCGTAGCGCTCGTCGTGGGGGGTGTCGTCGCCCAAGGAGACGAGGTCGTTGCGGAAGCCCCCGGCGACGATGTTCAGATAGGTCCGGCGGCCGTGGAGATGGGCGAACGTCGACACCATCTTCGCCACGCTGTACGGATGCATGTACACCGGCTGCACCGCCACCAGTGGGCACAAGCGCTCCGTGGCCTGGATGACCAATTGGGATACGAGCCAGGGGTCGAGGATGCCGTTGTCGGTGTAGACCAAAATACCCTCGCAACCAGCCGCTTCGCTCCACCGAGCAACGTCGGCGACGCGTCCTGGATACACAGAGCGCTCCACGTCCCGTGACTGCGGGCACGTCGAGAACACCTTGGCAGGGGCTATGACTGCTTCGGACATGGAAGATCAATAGTAAGGTCGAGTCGAACGAGCGGAGCAGATACAAATTCCGTTTACGCAGCGCATTCCTTTCGACGATCATAGGGCCACCTCTGCTGGATCGCCGACCGCAGGTTGGTTTGACGCGGCCGCGTTTCGGCGCCTCGGAGATCGGCTCGATGCGGCGCTGATTCGGGCCCGAGCGGCCGCTGGGGCCGTGCTGGTCAGCGTCACCTCAGCCTGCCTCGCCGCGCCCGATCCGACGGCCGTCATCGCCGCGTCCCGCCGCCCCGGAGAGCCCTGGTTCTGCCTTGAGCAGCCCGATCGCGACGGCTCGGCGCTGGCTGCCCTCGGCTGCGTGGCCACGCTCGACGCGGCCGGCCGTCAACGCTTCACGGCGGTCGCGCAGCGCTGGCGGGAGATCGCCGGCGCCGCGCTCGCCGACGAGCCTGGCGCCGTACCGGGGTCCGGGCTGGTCGCGCTCGGCGGGTTCGCGTTCGCTCCCGACGGTGGGGGCCCACCCTGGTGGGACGGGTTTGCCTCCGCGTCACTGATCGTGCCGGAGCTGTCCCTGGCCCGTAAGGCCGGTGAGGTCTGGCTGACCATGAATGTTGACGTGCAGCCGGACGACACGAGAGCCGACCTGTTCGCCCGTGTGCAGCGCCGACTGGGGCAGCTCCGCGCGATCCCGCTGCCCCTGCTCGATCCGGCACCGGTGGGGGTGTACAGAGTGCTCAGCCCGATGCCGCCGTCTCACTACGAGGAGGCTGTCGCGCGGGCGGTGGAGCGGATCCGCGCCGCGGAGCTGGAAAAAGTGGTGCTGGCGCGCGAGGTCGAGGTCCACGCGCCGGTCGATCACGATCCCGCGGCGGTCTTGGGCCTCCTGCGCGAGGGGTTCCCTTCGTGCTACGTGTTCGCCGTGGGACGCGAGGACGCGACCTTCGTCGGCGCCAGCCCCGAGCTGCTCGTGCGCAGCGACGGGCAGCGGGCGAGCACGGTCGCGCTGGCCGGCTCGACGCGGCGCAGCGCCGACCCCGCCGTCGATGACCATCTCGGCGAGCAGTTGCTGCGCAGCGAGAAGGATCGCCAGGAACACGCGGTCGTCATGCGGCGCATCGTCTCGGCGCTGAGGCCGTACGCAGTCTGGGTCACCGCCGCCCCCGAGCCCGTGCTGATCAAGGTCGCGAACATCCAGCACCTCGCCACGCCGATCCGAGCGCAGCTCGCCGCCCCGATCGGCGCGATCGAACTCGCCGGATGGCTGCATCCGACGCCGGCGGTCGGGGGCGAGCCGCGGGACGTCGCCGAGCGGCTGATTCCGGCGCTCGAAGGACTCGATCGAGGCTGGTACGCCGCTCCGGTCGGGTGGATCGACGCGATCGGCGACGGTGAGTTCTGTGTCGCGCTCCGGTGCGCGCTGCTGCGCGGTCGGCTCGCGCGCTGCTACGCCGGCTGCGGAATCGTCGGCGATTCGGTTCCGGCGCAGGAGCTCGCCGAGACCGAGGTCAAGCTCCAGGCGCTGCTGCCCCTGCTCGCAGGCTAATGGTCGCCACCAGGTCGGCGGGCGGGTAGCTCGGCCAGCGCCGCCTGCGCCAGTCGTCGGTGCAGAGCGAGGTTGGCCCCGCGGTCTGTCCGCACCTCGATGATCGTCGTCGACGCGGAGGCGAGTGAGGCCTGGATTCCCTCGCGCAGAGCGTCGGCGCTGGTGGGTCGCTCATACCGGCACCCGTACAGCGCCGCGGCGTGGGCGAAATCCAGGCCATGGGGGGTGGCGACGTGAGCCTCGAATGCGTCGGTCTCGGCGGACACGGGGAGGAAGTGGAAGATCCCGCCGCCGTCGTTGTTGAGCAGCACGATCGTCAGCGCCAGCCCGAGCCGACGCGCCGCGAGCAGCCCACCGATGTCATAGGCGAGGGCGACGTCCCCGATCAGCAGCACGACCGGTCCGGCAGCCGCCACCGCCGCGCCAAACGCAGACGAGACGGTGCCGTCGATCCCGTTGGCGCCGCGATTTGAGAGCACGCGCGGCGCCCGGTCGCTCGTGGTGAAGCACAGCTCGACGTCGCGCACCGGCATCGAGGAGGCGACGAACAACGTCGCCTCGGGAGGAAGCCACTCCCCGATCCGGGCGGCCACGAACGGCTCGGAAAGCTGGTGGCCGAGGGCTCGGGTGATCGCGCGCCCGGCGGCGTCATCGGCGCTGCGCCACGCGGCCAGCCAGTCCGGATCGGGGGAAGTGCTGGGCGTCCAGGCCCGGAGGGCCAGAACCGGGTCGTAGGGGTGGCTGGTGCTCAGCACGGACGAGGGGTCCTGCCAGGCGGCTTCGGGATCGAGCGCGGTCTGTTCAACATCCCCGAGGGTGGCCAGCCAGCCGCGCAGGGGCTTTGAGGTCGGCAGATCGCCGACGGCAATCACGAGCTCGGGGCGCATCTCGGCGGCGAACTGCTCATCGCGCAGCAGCACGTCGTAGTGGGCCACTGCCGCATCGCCGCGGCGAGCGCCGGACAGCGGATCGGCGAGGAGGGGATAGCCGGCACGCTGGGCAAAGCGAGCCGCCGCGGGCCCGAGCTCGCGATCGCGCTCGTACCGTCCGGCGATCATCACGCCGCGGCGCGGAAGCTCCGGCCGGCCGACCGGCGGGATGTTCTCGACGGGGGTTCGGGTGATCCACGGGCGGCCGTTGGGTCGACCGGCGGTCGGATCCTCGGGCAGCGGTTGGTCGAGCACGAGCGGCTCGCGCAACGGGAAGTTGAGGTGCACGGGGCCGGGACGCCCGTGCAACGCCGTCCAGTAGGCGCGACAGGACAGCGCCCGCATCCAGTGCAGTCGCTCCGGCGTCGCGTCCTGCACCCCGACCTCGACGAACCATTTGACCGCATCTCCGTACAGCTTCAGCTGGTCAATCGCCTGACCGGCACCGACATCGCGCAGCTCGGGCGGACGGTCTGCGGTCAGCACGATCAGCGGCACCCGGGCCTGGAATGCCTCGATCACCGCCGGCGCCAGATTTGCCGCCGCGGTGCCCGACGTGCAGGTGATCGCCACGGGTCGGCCGGAGGCCTTGGCTGCGCCGAGGGCGAAGAAGCCAGCACACCGCTCGTCGATGTGGGACCAGCAACGGATGCGCGACTCGCGCACCAGCGACAGGACGATCGGCGTGCAGCGCGACCCCGGAGACGTGCAGGCGTGCTCCAGGCCGCAGCGGGCGAGCTCGTCGCAGAGCGCTCGCAGGAGGGGATAGGAGCCGGTTGCGGTCATGATGCTGGTCGATGTCGCCACCGCTGGTCATGCTCCACGGCTTCACGCACACCGGTCGGAGCTGGGACGGACTGACGAGGGCGCTGGGACAACGCTACCGGCCACTCGCGCCGGACATCCGCGGGCACGGCGCGTCGTCCGCCGTGGCGCCAATCAACCTCGAGTCGGTGATCGGGGACCTGTCCCGGCTCGCTCCGGCGACGTTCACGCTCGCGGGCTACTCGATGGGCGGACGGATCGCGCTGCATGCGGCGTTCGTGCTGGCGGACCGGATCGATCGCTTGGTGCTCATCGGGGCCAGCCCGGGGATCGCCGATCCCAGCGAACGGGAGGCGCGGCGGGCGGCCGACGAGCAGCTCGCGGCGGAGATCGAGCGCTCGCGCATCGAGGATTTCGCCCGCCGCTGGGCGGCCACGCCGGTGCTCTCCGGGCAGCCGCCTGAGGTGGCGGCGGCCGCATACGCCGACCGGCTGAGGAGCACTCCGGTGGGGTTGGCACGAGCGCTGCGGGGACTCGGGACCGGGGCGCTGCCACCGCTGTGGGACCGGCTCGGCGAGCTGCGCACGCCCGTTGCGCTGGTGGTCGGCGAGCGCGACGGCAAGTTCACCGCCACGGCCCGGCGGATCGCCGACGTGGTGGCCGACGCGGAGCTCGTGGTCGTGTCCGGCGCGGGCCATGCGGTTCATCTGGAGGCGCCGGCTGCAGTGGCCGAGGTGATCGGCGTACCATGAGCCGCCGTTACTCGTACCAGGAGCGAAGTGCCTCGCCCAGCCCCGGGCCGGTCGGGACCGGGATCCGTCCCTGCGACGCCGGTAGGACGTCCACTCGTCCCGCGAACACCCCCAGCGTCGCCAGCCCGCAGCGGCGGTCCGGACCGATCGCGGCGGCGGCATGGAGCGCCGCGGCGATTCCGATCGGGCCGTCCAGCGTCGAGGCCAGATACACCTCGTAGCCGGCCGTGCGGGCGCGCCGGGCCGCCTCGATCACGCCCGAGATCCCGCCGCAGCGTGCGATCTTCAGGCACGCCAGCTCGCACGCGCGCTGGTCAAGCGCGCCGGGGTGGGCGGCCGTCTCGTCGATGGCGATCGGGATCGTGGTCAGCGCCGACAGTTCCCGGATCGCCGCGAGGCCCGACACCGGCTCCTCGCAGCACTCGATCCCGACCGGTTGCAGAGCCCGCAGTGTCGCCGCCGCCTCCGGCACCGACCAAGCCCCGTTGGCATCGAGCCTGATCGCCATCTGCACGCCCGCCACCGCGCGCACCGCGGCTAGCCGTCCGGCGTCGTCGCCGAGCCCGACCTTGACCTTGACGCAGGTGAACCCGGCGGCACGCGCCGCGGCGGCCTGGCGAGCGGCGCCGGCCCGGTCGGGGGCCGAAATCGTCCCGTTGACCTCGATCGCCGACGGCGGCGCGGTGCCGAGCAGGCGCCAGACCGGCACATCGGCGCGACGTCCGGCCAGATCCCATAGCGCCAGGTCGAGTGCGGCCACGGCCTGAGGTAGGACAGCGACCGCCGCGCAGGCGCCCAGCAGCTCGCCGGCCGGCTCGCCGTCGGAGCCCGCAAGCAGGCCGCGGCAGTCCTCGAGAGCGGCCCGAACATCGGCGCTGCTGACCCCGTCGTAGGGTTCCAGCGCCGCCGCCTCGCCAAGGCCCACCTGCCCGTCAGCCCCCTCGAGTGTGACCAGCAGCAGCTCGCGCACGCTGACCGAGCCGGATCCCCACACGAACGGTGTGCGCAGGTTCGCCTCGATCAGGTCGATCTCGAGCTTCACGGCGGACCGCGACCGAGCCGGGGCCTCACCGGCTGAGCAGCAGGCCGGCGGCCAGCAGCACGCAGAACGCAAGCTGCAGGATCCCGGTCTGCGCCAGCGCCTGGTTGAGCGATGGGCCGTCGGTCCGGTTGCGCACCGTGCGCACCACCTGCGCGGCGATCGGGAGGGTCAGCCAGGGCAGCAGCACCCACGGTGTGGTGGGACCGAACAGCCACGTGATCGGCGTCAGGATGAACGCCAGGTACACCGTTCCGGCAAACAGGGTGCGAGCCTGTCCGCGGCCGAGTCGGACGGCCAGGGTGCGCTTGCCGGCGCGTCGGTCGGTGTCGATGTCGCGGGCGTTGTTGACCATCAGGATCCCCGCGGCCAGCAGGCCGACCGGGATCGCCAGCGCGAACGCCTCCCAGTCGAGGTGCGTGACCTGCACGAAGAACGACCCGGCGACCGCGACGATCCCGAAGAACAGGAACACGAACAGCTCCCCCAGTCCCTCATAGCCGTAGGGCTTCGGGCCGCCCGTGTAGAGCACCCCGGCGAGGATCGAGGCGGCGCCGACGAGCAGCAGCTGCCAGCCGGCGACGGCGACCAAATACACGCCGGCGAGCACCGCCACCCCGAACGACAGATACGTCGCGATCAGGACCTGCTTGGGCGGCACCAGGCCTCCGGCGGTGACGCGCACCGGCCCCAGACGGTCCTCGGCGTCCGCTCCCCGGCGCGCGTCGGAGTAATCATTGGACAAGTTGGTGCCGACCTGGATGAAGATCGCGCCGAGCAGTGCGGCGATGAACCGGAGTGGGTGGAAGACGTGGAGATAGCCCGCCAGCGCGGTGCCGACCAGCACGGGCGCCACCGCGGCCGGCAGGGTCCGCGGCCGCGCGGCCATCAGCCAGATGCGGACCCCGCTCGGGATCGTCACCGCGGCGGAGCGAGCCACTAGGCCCGCCGGGGGAAGCTCGAGAAGTCGGGGCGGCGCTTCTCCAGATAGGCGTTGCGACCCTCCTGCGCCTCCTCGCTCATGTAGAAGAGCAGGTTCGCGTCGTGTGCGAGCTGCTGGATCCCGGCCAGACCGTCCTCGTCGGCGTTGAAGCTCGCCTTCAGCAGGCGCAGGGCGAACGGCGACAGATCGAGCATCTCCCGGCACCACTGCACGGTCTCCGCCTCGAGGCGGTCGAGCGGGACGACCGCATTGACCAGCCCCATCTGGAGTGCCTCGCTGGCGTCGTACTGGCGGCACAGAAACCAGATCTCCTTTGCCTTCTTGGGCCCGACCAAGCGTGAGAGCACGCTCGCCCCAAAGCCGCCGTCGAACGACCCCACCCTGGGGCCGGTCTGGCCGAAGCGAGCATTTTCAGCCGCGATCGTGAGATCACAGACGACATGCAGAACGTGCCCGCCGCCGATCGCGTAGCCGGCCACCATCGCGACCACCGGCTTGGGCAGACGCCGGATCTGAACCTGCAGGTCGGTGATATGGAAGCGGCCGACCGCGCCATGAGATCCCGCGGCGGCAGGATCGGCGCCGGTCACATACCCGCCGCGCTGGCCGCGGACCCGCTGATCTCCGCCCGCGCAGAATGCGTCGGGCCCCTCGCCGGTGAGGATCACGACTCCGACGCTCGAGTCCTCGCGGGCGCGCTCCAGTGCGTCCGAGAGCTCGATCACCGTTTCAGGACGGAACGCGTTGCGGACCTCCGGGCGGTCGATGGTGAGCTTGGCAATGCCCGTGTGCTCGCCGGTGCCCAGCTCATATCGAATGTCGGAGTACTTGCCGGCCGCCTGCCAGCTGATGGGCACGGATACGCTCCTGCCTCTAGGGGATGCTGTCAGGACTTTATGCGAGCCGGGTCGAAATCTGCCTCGACGCCCACGCCGTTGCGGTCAGGGTCCCTCATGGCGTGTCGGGACGGAGACCAGTAATGCACGGGGCCGGCTGAGTGGAGGCGTGGCTCGTGCGCGCCGCGCGGATCCACAGCGATCGTGCGGCGCTGGAGACGAGCGGGGGGATCACGACCTACGCTGCGCTGTATCGACGCGCGTGCGCCGCCGCGCGAGCGCTGTGGCACCGTGACGTCTGCGCCGGCGATCGAGTGGCGCTGGCGCTGAGTGGCGAGGATCTCGTGGTGGCGCTGCATGGCTGCCTGCTGATCGGGGCCGTGGCGGTTCCGATCGACCTCCGGCTGCCCGCGGGCGACCGGGCTCGGCGGGCGGCGGGCGCCGCGAGCACGGTGCAGGCGCCGCTGGACGGGGCCCCCGCCGATCGGGCGCAGCCCCCCGCCCGGCGGGCGCCCCGGCCCGCGCTGACAGCCCGCCCAGAGCTGACGCTCCCGCGCGCGCTGACGCTGTCCGAGCCCGCGACGCTCATGCACACCTCCGGCACCACCGCGGCCCCGCGGCCCGTATCGCTGAGCTACGAGAACTGGCTGTGGAACGCGCTTGGTTCGGCGCTCGCGCTGGGGCTCGACCCACAGGAACGTTGGTTGTGCCCGATGCCGCTGGCGCATGTCGGCGGCCTGTCGATCCAGATCCGCAGCGCCATCTACGGCACGACCGTGCTCCTGCACGACCGCTTCGATACGGATGTCGTGGCGGGGGCCCTGATGGATCGCAGCCAGCGCGTCACGCTCGTCTCGTTGGTACCGACGATGCTCTCGCGCCTGCTTGACGCCGGGCTGCACGAGCCCCCGACGCTTCGCTGGGCCCTGCTCGGTGGCGGCCCGATCGCCCCCGCGCTGCTCCAGCGGGCCCGCGACGCCGGGGTGAGCGTCGCCCCCTCGTACGGAATGACCGAGGCGTGCTCCCAGATCGCCACCAACGGCTGGCCTTTGCTTGGTGTCGAGCTGCAGATTGCCCACGACGATGAGCTGCTGGTCCGAGGCAAGACCGTCGCCACGGGCTCGCTCGCGCCGGACGGCTGGCTGCACACGGGAGACCTGGGAGCGCTCGACCAACGCGGGCGCCTGACCATCATCGGCCGTAAGGCCGATACCATCGTCACCGGAGGGGAGAACGTCGCGCCGGCCGAGGTCGAGGCGGTGCTGCTCGAGCACCCGGCGGTCGCCGACGCGGCCGTGTTCGGCCGGCCCGATCCCGAGTGGGGCGAGGCGATCGTGGCCCGCGTGGTGCTGCGGGCCGGCAGCGCCGCCGACGGCGAGGCGCTGAGAACCCACTGCGCGGAGCGTCTGGCCTCGTTCCAGGTGCCCAAGTCGATTCAGTTCGCGGCTGGCTTGCCGCGCAGCGAGACCGGGAAGCTGCAGCGTCGCGAGTTGGGCTGAGGGCTCGCGGTGCGCCATTGTCAGCTCATCTGCCGCGTATCATCACCCCGTTGTGGCCGCGGACGATCCGGACCTCCAGCGGGCCGAGAGCCTTGATCGTTGGGAGCGCGCCGCGCAGGGGTGGGGCAGGCGAGCGGACCGCTTGCGCGACAGCGCCATGCCGGTATCGGTATGGATGATCGACCAGCTCGGTCTCCAACCGGGCCAGCGCGTGCTCGAGTTGGCCGCCGGGCCCGGCGATACCGGGTTCCTGGCCGCGGAGCTGATCCGCCCCGGCGGGACGCTCGTGTGCAGCGACGGGACCGAGGCGATGCTCGAGCTCGCGCGTGCACGCGCGACCACGGCCGGGATCGAGAACGTGGAGTTCGCGCGGCTCGAGCTGGAGTGGATCGACCTGCCCACCGCGAGCGTGGACGCCGTCCTGTGCCGGTGGGGGATCATGTTGATCGTCGATCCGGAGGCGGCCGCCCAGGAGATCCGCAGGGTTTTGCGCTCCGGAGGGCGCGCGGCACTCGCGGTCTGGGATAGCGCGGAGCGCAACCCGTGGGCGACGATTCCCGGCCGGGCGCTGGTCACGCTTGGTCACGCGACGCCGCCTGACCGCGACGCGCCCGGCATGTTCGCGCTCTCGGCGCCCGGCCGCCTGCAGGATCTGCTCGAGTCGGCCGGATTCCTCGATGTGCTCGTCGAGGCGGTGCCGCTGGACCGCGCCTACGCCGGGGTGGAGCCCTACGTCCAGGAGACGCTCGACCTCTCGGGCGTGTTCAGCGAGGCGCTGGGCGGACTGTCCGACCACCAGCGTCAGGAAGTGATCGACGAGATCGCCTCGCTGGCCGAGCCATTCACTCGGGCCGACGGGTCGCTGCTGCTCCCCGGCCGCTCGCTCGTGGCCGCTGCTGGGGCGTGACAGCGTCATTGCAGGCTGAAATGCGTATTGCAACGTTGCCCGCTGGCGCGCGGCTCGTGGACACTTGGCCGCCTATGCGCATTCGAACCCTGCTCTCCCTCGCCGCGGCGACGATGCTCGCCAGTCCGGCCGCTGCGTGCGCAGACTTCGCGCACGTCGTGTCCCCCGGTGAGTCGCTTACCTCGGTCGCGGCCCTCGATGGCCTCAGCGTGTCACAGCTCGCCGCCGCCAACGGTCTCTCGCCGGACGCCGAGCTGATCTCCGGCTCGACGCTGGATATTCCGCCGCAGTCGAGTGGGACCACCGACAGCTCGGACACCGCCACGGCTGGCAGCTCGGACACCTCATCAGACAACGCGGCGCCGACCACCTCGGTCGGCTCTGGCTCGTACGTCGTGCAACCGGGTGACACGCTGTCAGCGATCGCCGCCAACGCCGGCACGACCGTGGATCAGCTCGCCGCGGCCAACGGCCTCGATCCCAGCGGGATCCTCTTGGCCGGCGCCGTGCTGAACCTGTCCGGAGCCGGTTCCGGTTCCGGTGCGACGACAGAGCCGGTCTCGACTGCTGGGACGGATTCGTCGGGCGGCCCGGAGCCCACTCCGGAGATCGTCAGCGCCGGTGAGGTCGGATCGATTGCCCAGTCCGAGGGAGTCTCGCCGTCGCTGGCCGAGGCGATCGGCTGGCAGGAGAGCGGCTTCAACAATGACCTCGTGTCGAGCACGGGCGCGGTCGGCGTGATGCAGATCGAGCCGGGCACGTGGGATTACATCGGCCAGAACCTGGCCGGCCCGCCACCGCTGCAGCCGGCCTCGGCACACGACAACATCCGCGCCGGCACCTTGCTGCTGCACTCGCTCCTGTCCGATACCGGGGGCGATCCGGCCCTGACCGCAGCCGGCTACTACCAAGGTTTGCAGTCGGTCCAGCAGAACGGCATGTATTCAGATACGCAGCAATACGTCAACGACGTACTGGCGCTTCGTCATCAGTTCGGCGGTCCGTAAGCGCCGGGTCGGCGGCCCCCACGGCCGGTCGGCGTCCCGTAACGGCCGGGTCGGCGGGCGTCAGGACGGGTCGGCGAGTCGCGCCGGACAGCTGACCATGTAGCCTGGCGACTCTATGTTCTACGACGACGACGCAGACATCCACCTGCTCGACGGCAAGACCGTCGCGATCATTGGCTATGGATCCCAGGGCCACGCCCATGCGCTGAACTTGAAGGACTCGGGAGTCTCTGTGGTGGTGGGCCTCCGGCCGGACTCCAGCAGCGTCGCCAAGGCCACCGAGCATGGGTTGAGCGTGGTCGAGCCGGCTGATGCGGCCAGCCAGGGCGACGTGGTGATGATGCTCGTGCCGGACGAGTTACACGGGCAGGTGTGGGAAGCAGGGGTCAAGGACGGGGTCGCGCCCGGCAATTTGCTCCTGTTCGGCCACGGGTTCTCGATCCATTACGAGCAGATCGTGCCGCCCCCCGACGTCGACGTCGCGTTGGTGGCGCCCAAGGGCCCGGGCCACCTGGTGCGACGCCAGTTCCTGGAGGGGTCGGGCGTGCCCGGGCTGGTCGCCCTGGCGCAGGACCCGACCGGGAACGCACTGGCGCTCACGCTGGCCTACGCGAAAGGGATTGGTTGCACGCGCGGTGGCGTGATCGAGACCACGTTCAAAGACGAGACCGAGACTGACCTGTTCGGCGAGCAGGCCGTTCTGTGCGGTGGGGTGACCGAGCTTGTCCGGGCCGGCTACGAAACCCTCGTGGACGCCGGGTACGACCCCCGACTGGCGTACTTCGAGTGCATGCACGAGCTCAAGCTGATCGTCGACCTCATGTACGAGAAGGGGATCGCCGGGATGCGGTACTCGATTTCGAACACCGCCGAGTACGGCGACCTCACACGGGGCAAGCGCGTGATCGGCTCTGAGTCCCGCGACGCGATGAAGCAGCTTCTGTCCGAGATCCAGTCCGGCGACTTTGCCCGCGAGTGGATCGCCGAGAATCGGGCCGGTCAGGAGAACTTCAAGCGCATGCGTTCCGAGCAGGCCGGCCATCAGGTTGAGGTCGTGGGGCGCGAGCTGCGCTCGCAGATGGACTGGATCGACACCGAGTTCGCCGAGTAACCCTGCTCGAGATCCCCGATCAGCTGAAGCCCGTTGACGGGCGATTCGGGTCCGGTCCGTCGCGGATGCGACCGGAGCAGCTCGAGCATCTCGCCTCCGCCGGTCCGTCGGTGCTGGGCACCTCGCATCGGCAAGCGCCGGTCAAGCAGCTTGTCGGCCGGGTGCGGGCTGGGTTGCGCATCTTGTTCGACCTGCCCGACGGCTATGAGGTGGTGCTCGGGAACGGCGGTGCCACGGCGTTCTGGGACGCCGCCACATGTTGCCTGGTCCGTGAGCGGGCGCTCCACCTGGTCTATGGGGAATTCTCCTCCAAATTCGCGGCCTGCACGCGCGGAGCGCCGTTCCTGCGCGATCCGATCGTGATCGAAGCGCAACCGGGCGACGCTCCCGAGCCGGTGTCTGACCCCGACGTCGACGTGATCGCGTGGGCACACAACGAGACCTCGACCGGCGTGATGGTGCCGGTGCTGCGGCCGCCAGGTTCTGAGCCCGCGCTGGTCGTGATCGACGCCACCTCCGGGGCCGCCGGTCTGCCGGTCGACGTGAACCAGGCCGATGCGTACTACTTCGCCCCCCAGAAGGCCTTCGCCTCTGACGGCGGATTGTGGCTGGCGCTGCTCAGTCCGGCGGCACTCGCCCGGATCGCCGAGCTGGGCTCGGCGGGGTCGGGGACGCGCTGGATTCCCGACTTCCTCTCGCTCAACATCGCGCTCGAGAACTCGGTCAAGGACCAGACCTACAACACGCCCGCGATCGCGACCCTGTTTCTGCTCGCCGACCAGCTCGATTGGATGCTCGAGCAAGGCGGGCTCGATGCCATGGTGCAGCGGACCACGGCATGCTCGACGCACCTCTACGAGTGGGCCGCCCGGACGCCTCACGCGACGCCGTTTGTCCAGGATCCGGCCAAGCGCTCGCTCGTGGTGGGCACGATCGACTTCGATCAGGACGTCGACGCCGCGGCGCTCGCGGCGACGCTGCGCGCCAACGGGATCGTCGACGTGGAGCCCTACCGCAAGCTCGGCCGTAACCAGCTCCGCGTGGCGATGTTCCCCGCCACCGATCTGGCTGATGTGCAGGCGCTCACGGCGTGCATCGACTGGCTGCTGGAGAGGTCATGACCCCGGAGCCGACCGGCCCAGCCAGGCCCCGCGTGCTGGTGGCCGAGAAGATCGGCGAGTCGGGCATCGACCTGCTCCGCGAGCACTTTGACGTCGACCTCGGAGTCGGCTGGAGCGCAGACGAGCTCGCGGAGCGGATCGGCGACTACGACGGGATCCTGATCCGGTCGGCGACCAAGCTCGATGACGCGCTGATCGCGAAGGCGGTGCGACTGCGGGCCGTCGGCCGGGCCGGCGTCGGGGTCGACAACGTTGACGTCGCGGCAGCCACCAAGCGGGGGATCGTGGTCGCCAACGCGCCGCAGTCAAACGTCATCACGGCGGCGGAGCACACGATGGCGCTGCTGCTGGCGCTGGCCCGCAACGTACCCCAGGCCCATGCCTCGCTGATCGGCGGCAAATGGGAGCGGTCGAAGTTCTCCGGCGTGGAGCTGTACGAGAAGACGCTCGGGGTGTTCGGGTTCGGGCGGATCGGCCAGCTGGTGGCCCAACGGGCGCATGGATTCGGGATGAAGGTGATCGCGTTCGACCCGTTTGTGGCCGCCGAGCGCTACCGCGAACTGGGGGTCGAGAAGGCTGCGTCCTCCGACGACGTCTACGCGGTCGCCGACTTCATCACCCTGCATCTGCCCAACACCCCGGAGACCGAGGGATGGCTTGATGCCGAGGCGCTGGCCAAGAGCAAGGACGGCGTCCGGATCCTGAACGTGGCCCGGGGGCCGCTGGTGGTCGACGCGGACCTGAAGGCGGCGCTCGACTCGGGCAAGGTGGCAGGCGCGGCGCTCGACGTGTTTCGCTCCGAGCCCGTCACCGACCATCCGCTGTTCGGCTACCCGAACGTGATCGTGACCCCGCACCTCGGGGCCTCGACGGCCGAGGCGACCGACCGGGCGGGCTATCAGGCGGCTGAGCAGGTGGTCGCGGCGCTGACCGACGGTGTCGTCACCAGCGCCGTCAACGTGCCCGCCATCTCGCCGGAGGATATGGAGGCGCTGGGGCCGTTCGTGCCGCTCTGCCGGTCGCTCGGCCGGATCGCGCTCGCGCTCGCCGAGGGATCGTCGGTCGACGGCGTGCACACGGAGTTCCTCGGACGGATTGCGGAACGGGACACGCGGCTGCTCTCGATCGAGGTGCTGCTCGGTGTCATGAGCGGGCACATCGAGGAGGATGTCAATGAAGTCAACGCTCCGGCGATCGCCAAGGAGCGCGGAATCGACCTGGTGGAGACCAAACGCACCGGCGCGCGCGACTACACCGATCTGGTCAGGGTGAACCTGATCTGCGGCGAGGCAAGCGTCCGGGTCGTCGGAGCTCTGGTGGGGCGTCGCAACCGTCCACACCTGCTCGAGGCGTGGGGTCAGCGCTTCGACGTACAGCTCGAGCAGTACATCACGCTGTTCCGCTATCGCGACGTCCCCGGCATGATCGGCCGGGTCGGCACCGTGTTTGGCGAGCACGGCGTCAACATCGTCTCAGCGGCGGTCGGCCGCCTGCCCGACGAGGACGACGGCAGCGAGGGCCGCCTGGCCGCGATGGCGATCACCACCGACGCCGCGGTCGGCAACGGGGTGATCGACGAGATCGTCGCCACCGAAGGCTTCGTGGCCGGGCGTACCGTCACGCTGTAGGGCCCCACGGGCGCCGCTGCGGGCCGCGCCGCGCTCAGCGAGCGGACGCCCGAGCCAGCTGCAGTCCGTAGGCCGGCCACCAGGTCCCGGCAGGGGGATCGCCGGACCCGCATTGCCCGTCCGATTCGCCCGGGTACTTGATCCAGAGAAAGGCGTCCACGGGCGGATACCCGGTGTCGGTGGTCGGCGCGACGCCGAGCGCCCGGCCCGGCGGGTTGCACCACTGGTGCACCCCCGGCTGGCTGCTGGGCGCCCCATCTCCGTTGCGGCTCGTGTCGATCACGAAATGGCGACCGCCCAGCCGCGCGGAAAGAGCCTCTCCGTAGGCGATCGAAGCTCTGGTGCTCTGGAAGTTAGCCACATTGAGGGCAAAGCCGTCAGCTCTGCGAACGCCGGCCGCAAGCAACGGCGCCACCATCTGGGGGACCGGTAGCCAACCCGAGTTTCCGGCATCGATGTAGACGTGGGCCCGCCGGTCTGCCTTCAGGATGGTGACCGCCTGGGCCAACTCCCGGTAGCGGAGAGCGGCATCGCTCGCGCTCAAGCACCCCGAAGCGGCCTGGTCGATCGCGTCGGGCTCGAGGATGATAATCGCCGTGCGGTCGCCGATTCCCTGGGCCACCTGAGTGACCCAGGCCAGGTATTCGCTGCCGGTCGCCGCGCCGCCGCCGGAGTAGCCGTTGCAGTCGCGGTCGGGAATGTCGTAGAGCACGATCTCGGCGGTCGCGCCGGCTTGGCTGGACTGGCGAACCAGAGCCGCGGAGGCGGATTGCGCCCGCGGCGCCCCGGTGAGCCAGGTGGCGGTGGGCTCGCGGGCGATCCGCTCGAGTGTCGCGGCCGCGCCGGCCTGCCCCGATGCGCGCCACGCCGCGACCTGGAGGGCAGCGGGGCTGTCGGGGCTGACGTACAGCCGGAGTCGGCTCAGCGGATCAGTCGGGGCTCGACTCGAGGCCGCACGTTGCGCTGGGTGGGTCGTGGCCGCGCTGGTCGCGCACCCCGCCACCGAAATGGCGATGGCGGCGGCCAACATCGCTCGGCACCGGGACCGTGACGATGGTACGAGCGCTCGCGCTCGCTCACGAACGACGTGAGAGATGCGCTTCATGCGTGCAGGCAACCTCCCCATCGTACTGTTGGCGGAGTCCTAGGCGATATGGACCCAGCGCGCCACCGACGGCGTACCGATCCGGTTGTCCACAAACAGCATGTACCAGCCGGAGGGCACGAGTCCCGCGCCGGTCGGGATCGTCAACGTCACCGCTCCGTGATCGCGCGTGAGTCCGAGAGCGATCGAGCGCTGCTGGACGTCGGTGACGTGGGTGACGGCGCTTGGGTGCATCAGCCGGGCCTTGACGATGGCGCCGGCGTCCGGGGTGGTGAAGATCGCGGTCTGCCCGCGGCTCAGCTCGGCGGGACCATTGGTGAGCCGCGGACGGGCGCCGTGGTAGAGATACGGCGGGCTGAAGATCGTGATCTGCTGCTGGAAGTAACCGGTCGAGGTGTCCGACTTGTTCCCGAACAGCGGGTTGCCGCCCAGCGTGAGGATCTGCCCGTTGGGGAGGAGCAGACCCTCGGAGTGGTAGTCACGCCCGACGAGCGGGTCGGCCAGACGGGTCAACCGGCCGGTCTGCGGCTCGAACAGATGACACTCGAGCAGGTCACTGTCGTGCTCGCCGCGATAGCCGCTCGAGCCACCGGAGATCACCACTCCATCGTTCGGGGTGATCACCACCTCGGGATAACGCGTCCCGGCCGGCAATGCGCCATCCGCTTGCCAGCGCGGATTCGAGCTCCTCAGATCGACGACATCGATCCGCCCGGTCGATTGGTTGGATTGACCCACGCCGCCCCCGCCGATGATCGCGTAGCGCTGGTCCTGGGCCGGCGGGAGCAACAGGCTCCCGCTCGTCTCAGTCTCGTTCGGGTCTCGCAGCCCGAGCACCGGCCGGAACGCATCGGTGACCGGATTCCAGATCCCCGGGGTTCGCCACGCGGGCGTATCCGGACCGTAGCCGGCGTTAGAGCCGGTGAAGAACAGATCCCCGTTCGGCATCAAGAACAGAGCCGGATAGGTGGGAAACGACCGGTTGAGCTTCGGCTGGATTTTCCACGTCTTGGTGGTGGGGTTGAACTCCTCGCTGTTGCCGTAGATTGGCCGACCGAACTGATCGAGACCCGCGACCGCCAGCACCTTGCCGTCGGCGAGGCCGACCAGAGTCGGGTACCAGCGGGCGAGGTTCATGTTCGAGACCTGTTCGTACTGCTCGGTCTTCGGATCAAACACGTAGGACTTGCGCGTGCCCCAGAAGTTCTGCTGCTCACGGGTGATGCTGAACGCCGTGGCCTGAAGCTTCGCCGCCGTGGTGGTGGGCAGGCCCTGGATGATGTAGTTCTGCTGGGTGTTGGTCACGGCGGCCTGTCCGCGCTGGACCGCCTTGACCCACAGGGGCGTAAAACTGGGAATGGTCGCTGGCTTGACCTCACCGCGCACGCGGCCCAGGCGGGCAGGCGGAATCGCCATCGCGCTCGTCGATTCGTAGAGCTGCCCGGAGGGCGATTGGAAGATGGTGCCGATGGGCAGGTTCAGGCTGGTGGTCGCGCTGCGATTGATGACCGTCATCACGCCCGCCGCGTACCGGATCTGGCTGGCCAGGACTTCGTAACGCGACGTCCCACCGGCGATCAGCACCTTCCCGTCGGGAAGGATCAGGTGGCCGCCACAGAACATGTCATCGGGGGTCTTGATCTTCTTGAACTGATTGTTAACCGGATTCCAGAGAATCGATTCGAACCGCCCGGCCGCGAAGTTGCCGACGCTGTTGCCGGAGCCGGCCATGATCAGCACCTTGCCCGTGTTCAGGAGGATCGCGTGGACCGCGTTCACGCGCATGTCCTCAGGTATGGTGACGTTCGACCAGTGACCGTAGTGGCCCTTGTAGGACGCGGTGTTGATCCTCCAGTTGGTGTACTGCTTTCCGGCGAACGCCAGCAAGGGCGGCCCGTTGACCGCCAGCAGGCCGATGCACACCAACCCTCCGATGATGACGTGAATCCCGCGCTGACGGCGGCGCCGGCCGGGGGTACTCATGCGGCCTCCGACTGGGTCAACACGTTGGACGGCTCCATCGCCGGGGATGCGCTCGGCACCAACATCGGCTTCCGACTGACTGCTCGGCGGCCCGCCGCGAGCCGTTGGCGTGTCCGCATCAGGAGCGATACCGTCCAGGGCGTCAAACACACCCCGATCAACGTGAGCGACCACAGTCGCATCGAGGTCTGGGGGCGGTTGACCAGCAGCGACTCGGCGAGAGCGCCAATCAGCAGCACGCCCCACCCGAGGTGCAAACGGAACGTGTGAATGTTGTCCCGTGATGCGAGTGCGCCTTTGGGCGTGACGACGAATCCGCCTTGCCGGCGCAGCACGGTCTGGATCATTGCGACCACGTAGATCGGCGTCGCCAGCACGGACATGAACATGCCCGCGGCGCCCGAGGATCCCGGTAGCTCGTGCGGACTGACGTTGTGCTTGCGGTTGGAGGCGTAGAGGCAGAATTGGACCGCCGCCAGATCCGCGTACACGGCGACCCACACGTGTGGGTTGATGCGGACGCCCTGCGCGCCGAGAACGAGATAGATCACACAGTTGACCGCACCAAGGATCCAGCCGATGGCGGCGGTCGGGTAATAGGTGGTGATGAGCGAGTAGTGCAGTCGCGCGCCCCAGGTCAGCGTGCGCAGGCAGCGCCAATAATGTCCGGTGAAGTTCTCAAACGTGCCGCGGGCCCATCGGTGCTGCTGAGTGAAGAAGTCGGTGAAATTGCTCGGACCTTCGCCCACCGCGAGCACGTCCGGCGTGTAGACCGAGCGCCAGTTGCGGGCGGTCAGGGGATTGCGCGCGGAATGGCAGGCCAGGCTCGTCGACAGGTCCTCGGTGATGCTGTCGCGCAGCCCGCCCACCTGCTCGAGCGCCGTGATGCGAACCGCATTGTTGGTACCGACCAGCATCGGACTGCGGAAGCGGTTACCCAGCCGCTGGATCAGACCGTGAAACACGAACTGCTGCGATTCTGCGCCCTTGGTGACGAAGTTGTCGTAGTTGCCGTACACCTGTGGGCCGACGACGAACGCGACATCGGGATCGCGGAAGTAGCCCAGCATGCGCTCGCAGAAGCTCGGCAGCGGTACGTGATCGAGATCAACCGAGATGAAGAACTCGTATTCCCCACCGTGCCCGGCGATCCACGAGTTGTAGTTACCATGCTTGGTCCGAGCCTTGTAGCGCCCGGCCGGCTGGTTCCATTTCTCCACGCCGAAGCGACTGAAGTGGTTCACCCCGAGCTCCCCGCACAATGAGCGCACGCCGGCGTCGTCTCCCTCGTCGAGGACCCAGATGTCGAGCTGCCCGTTGTGCCGGATCCTGCGCGCCGCTTCGAGCGTCTTGCGCAGTACGGGCAGCGGCTCGCTGGACGGAACGATCGAGGTCAAGAACGCCACGCGGGTGCCTGGCCTCGGTGTCATCGGCACGGGATCCCGGGCCAGCGCCGAGGCGATGCACAGGCTCGCGACATTGATCAGCCGAAACAGCTCGATCAGATAGATCGAGCCGACCATCACGATCGATCCGGCGCTCAGCAGCACCGAATGGCTGAGCGAGGGCAGATGGCCGGGCAGCAGCAGCCAGGCGAGAAACGCCGACTGGATCACGAGCACGGTCACCGCGCCGATCAGCTGTCGCTTCGGTCGGGCGCCCGGCAGGTTGTGATAGCGCACGGTGGACTCATCGTCCGGCGGATCGGTCAGCGGTCCCGCCAGCTGGCTGTAGCGCTCGTAGTCATACAGCCCCATGTCCTCCAGCGCCGGGCTCGGCTCCGCCCACGGGGCCACCGGGCCCCGGGGGTCAGCTGGAGTGCCGACGCTGGGGGCGACCCGCCGAGCGGGCCTCAACAGGAGGAGCTGTGGCTTCGTCACAGCGGGGGCGCCGGAGGCAGGCGCGCGAAGCGCGACATGCGGTTTTGGCACAGAGCGGATCGTGCGCGGGCTCGCCTCTGCCCGCCCGATGGAGCAGGCAGAACTCGTCCGGCCCGGAGCCTCGCCACCCCAGCACCGCACACACGGCGGCCGCGGTGGGTCGACCCCGTTTGACTGTCATATAAGCAGCCACCTTGCGCCCGCGTGGCTCGCGTTGCCGGCATGGCTTCCACGAGATTGCCCCCATTGCGTATAGCTGATCCGACTCCGTCAGTGCCCCAAAACTCGCCTCATGATAATGCATGAACACGCTGCCGACGAAAAAGCTCGCAAAAGAGTTTCAGCGTCGGCGGCCGCGTGTCACTATCGCTCGCAGCTGGGACGTCAGCAGGTGCCACCGGGTAGCTCGTTAGGGCCCCCTTGGGCCAGGTCTGGCCCCCGACTTTAGGCTCGGTCCAGCCATAGACACAGACAAACGTCGGCCGTACGCTTGTGTGTCAGTCTGTTTCGCCAGGGGCAATTGTTCGTATTGTCATGTGGGGTGGCAACGTCGAGGCTGGCCAGCCCGTCGGTGTGTGTCGCGCGATTGACGCCAGGCGAGCTGCGACGCCACATCGTGGTATCGCAGCGGCGCCCAGCAGACTCCGCTGTGGCTGCCGGCTCCCCCGGACACCCCAACTCCGCGACGCGCGCCACGCCACCGACCCTGACGGAACCGGCAGGTGGGAACTGGTAGCTTGCTCTCGCACCACCGTTCACGCAGACCGAGCCGATGCCCACCGAGCGCAGATCCGGCGCTGAGCGCCGCCAGTCGGTCACCGTTGTGCTCGTCGACGACGAGTCGCTGTTTCGCACCACCCTCGGCCAGACCCTTTCGGACAACTGGCTTGATGTTGTCGGCGAAGCGGCCAACGGAGAAGGCGCGATTGAGCTCGTGCTCGACCTGCGCCCCGACGTCGTCCTGATGGAGATCACGCTCCCGGGTATTCCCGGCGTCGACGCGATCCGGCAGCTCGGTCTGCTCGCCCCAGCCTCCAAGGTGCTCGTGCTGACCGGCAGCGAACAGAACCAGATCGTCGAGGCGATCATGGCCGGCGCCAACGGCTACATCCTCAAGACGGCGCCAACGGACGCGATCGTCGCGGCGGTCAGAGCCACCGCCGCTGGCGAATGCGTGCTGTCCTCGAGGATGGCGGGCAAGCTGCTCGATCGCATCCGCGAACGCGATATCCCGGTCATCGCCGCCGACCATCTGGCCGCCAGCGCAATCCGAGCCGCGCTCACCGCCCGGGAACTCGAAATCTTCACGCTGCTCGCCAGCGGCAAGAGCAACCAGCAGATTGGAAGCGAGCTCTCGCTCAGCAGCAACACGGTCTCCAATCACATCAAGAGCATCCTCGACAAGCTGCACCTCGACAACCGCATCCAGGCGGCAGTGAAAGCGGTACGCGCCGGGATCTCCTGACCACCATGGCGCACCGAGATGCACGCTCTGGGGGCGCGGAAGTCCGACGAGTGTTGAGACAACACGCATTGAGCTTTAGCGATTGCCGGGCCGTGCCGATGCGCGGGCATGCCCCTAAAATGCCGCAGTCTTCTCACCACATCGGCGCTGGTTCTGGCTTGCGCTGCCGCAGCTCCTGCCGCTCAGGCAGCCTCCGCTATCCCGATTGTCCCGGTTGGACTCAGCGCGACCGCAGGAAACGGCCAAGTGACTTTGAACTGGACCGCCGATCCGGCCAGCAGTCAGGTGACGAACTACAACGTGTATCGCGTTGGTCAGACGTTCACCGGGCCATGGGCCTCGCCCACTGGCACGACATTCACGAATGCCGGCGCGGTGGTCAACGGCACGCAGTACTGCTATCAGGTCAGCGCCACGAACGCGAGCGGTTCCAGCGCCGAGAGCGCCGCGGTATGCGCCACCCCCAAGGTTCCGGTGGTCGCCACGCCCGTCGTGCCGGCGGTGCCGACATCGCTGACCGCGTCAGCCGGCAACGCTCAGGTGACCCTCAAGTGGACGGCCAATCCGGCTGCCAATGACGTCACGAACTACAACGTGTATCGCGTCGGCCAGACGTTCACCGGACCGTGGGCCTCGCCGACGGCGACCACGTTCACCAACTCAGGCTCGGTCGTCAACGGCACGCAGTACTGCTATCAGGTCAGCGCCACGAACGCCGTCGGCTCCAGCGCCGAGAGCGCCGCCGTGTGCGCCACGCCCCAGGCTCCGGTGACCACGCCGACCCCGGCTCCGGTCAGCGGTGGGGGACTGGCGGGCGATCAGTTCTACGTTGATCCGGCCGATTCGGCTGTGACCGCCGTTGCTGCTCTCACCGCGAGCGGGCAGACGTCCGAGGCGGCTCAGCTCGAGACGATTGCGTCCCAGCCGGACGCGATCTGGCTCACGGACGACAGCAGCGGCAGCGAAGCCACGATCTCGCAACTCTCAGCGACGGCCGCGGCGGCGGGCAAGGTTCCGGTTCTGGTCGCGTATAACCTGCCTTGGCGGGACTGTGGTTCATATTCAGCTGGGGGCGCGTCGAGTCCGGCGGATTATGAGAGCTTCATCGATGGGATTGTCGGCGGTATCGCGCAGCGCAAGGTCGTGATCATCGTCGAGCCCGATGCGCTCAGCGAGCTTTCGTGCTTGCCGGCGTCTGAGCAGCAGAGCTACTACCAGCTGATGCATTACGCGGCGCAGGAATTGAGCACCGATGCGAATGCGTCCGTCTATGTCGATGCCGGGAATCCGGGTTGGCAGTCCGCGGCGGTGGAAGCGGCCGGGGTCAACGAGGTGCTGGCCGGAACCAACGCCGCCGGCTTTGCGGTCAACGTGTCGAACTTCTACTCCACTGCTGCTGACATCACCTACGGGACAGCGATCTCGCAGTTGACGGCAGGCAAGCATTTCGTCATCGACACCTCGCGCAACGGTGGCAACGTGGCCTCAGGGCTATGGTGCAACCCGGCCGGGGCGGCGTTGGGGCAGCCACCCACCACCGCTACCGGCAATCCGCTGGTCGATGCTGATCTCTGGATCAAGGCACCGGGGGAGAGCGACGGCACCTGCAACGGTGGGCCGTCCGCCGGGACGTTTTGGCTCTCATACGCGCTGTCGCTGATCACCAACCAGCCCTGACGGCTGCTTCCGCCGACCCAATAGCGAGCCGGAGATCGGCCCTGGCTGTCCGGACTCAGGTTGTCCGGTGAGGCGTGTCTGGGCTGTCGGACGAGCTGTGGGCCTGACGGGGCAGACAGACGACGTGGCCGCGCAAGCTCTCGACCAGGCCGCCGTCGAGATCGAGCGTGGCGCCGAGGTCCTCGAGCGTCGAGAAGCCACCGGTGGCGGCGCGCGTTTCCACGATCCGCGTCGCGAGGTCCCCGTCCACCCCGGGCAGGGTCAACAGCCCGGTCACCGACGCATTGTTGACGTCGACCAGTCCGAGGTCCACGGCGCCGGGCCGGTCGGGCCGCCCGACGCCGACCTCGAGCGCCAGCGACGGGTTGTCCCGGGCGAGCGCCAGCGCGCGGCGGCGGTCTGAGAGCCGCTGCTGGGCGCGATCCGTGGCGTCAAGCAGCGGCGAGCCAACCGCCTGCTCGTACTGGTTGCGGATCACGAACGACGTCGCGGCGCCGCCCACCCAGCCCACGATCAGCAGCAGCCCGGCGAAGCCGCTGTTCTTGCCCGCCGAGACGGCGGCGATCCACCCCGCCAGCGTGATCGCCGACCAGCCCGCTCCCAGCGCAATCCACGATTTCACCCGCGCGCGCACGCCGGCGTAGATCGGAGCCCACGAACCGATCCCCAACGGCAGCAGCGAAAGCCACGGCCACCAACTGCGCGGACCCCGAGGCGGGCGTCGTTCCACACTCATCCAGCCGTAAGCATGGCAGCGAACCCGCCCATACCGATGCGCCCAGGGGAAAAGGCCGCCAGGCCTTTTCCCACTGGAAATTCGCTCCAGCGAATTTCCACACTGATAACGTAGGGGGTGCATGGTGTTCTGCCTCGACCTTCGACTCCTTCTCCTCCCCCGCAAGGGGGAA
>Ga0302326_10002987_pt1 | contig 40424 bp, 36 predicted proteins | sample Palsa_T0_3_FD_202264 | JGI IMG/M metagenome (GOLD analysis project Ga0302326, IMG submission 202264) | Peat permafrost microbial communities from Stordalen Mire near Abisko, Sweden - Palsa_T0_3 | ecosystem: Environmental > Terrestrial > Soil > Palsa > Peat permafrost | place: Sweden: Abisko... | reverse complement strand
CCGGGCGTGAGGCTGCCGCATATCCTCGGCAGTGACGTAGCTGGGGAGATCGTGGAACTGGGAGAGTACGTTAATGAATTCAAGTCGGGCCAATTCAGGACGGGGCAGCGTGTGTTGCTTGCGCCGATGCATTTCTGCGGACATTGCGACAAGTGTGTGGCCGGGCTGCAGAACCAGTGCCGCGAATTTACGGTGTTGGGGAACGCGGTGGATGGCGGGGACTGCGAGCTGATTGCGGTTCCGGCGGCGAATGTCATTCCCATCCCCGATTCGCTCGACTTCAACCAGGCCGCGAGCGTGCCGCTGGTCTTCGTAACTGCGTGGCACATGCTGGTGACGCGGGCGGGCGTGCGTCCGGGGCAGACGGTGCTGGTGCTGGGAGCGAGTTCGGGGGTGGGGATTGCGGCGATCCAGATAGCGAAACTTTTTCAATGCCGCGTGATTACCACCGCGGGGGATGAAGCCAAGCTGGAGAAGGCGCGCGCGCTGGGCGCTGATTTCGGCATCAACCATTATCAGCAGAAAATTTCCGAGGAAGTACGCAAGATCACCAACAAGGCGGGCGTGGACATCGTAGTCGAACATGTGGGCGCGGCCACCTGGGATGAAAGCGTGAAGTCGCTGAAATCAAGCGGCACGCTGGTGACCTGCGGCGCGACCACCGGTTCCGAGGTGAAGATCGATCTGCGTCATCTGTTCGCGCGGCAACTGACTCTGCTCGGGTCCTACATGGGGACGATGGCCGATTTGCACGAAGTGCTCGGCCACGTTTTCGCGGGGCGGTTGAAGCCCGTGGTAGATCGCGTATTTCCGCTGAAGGATCTGCGCGCCGCACATGAGTATCTGGAGAAGAGCCAGATGTTCGGCAAGATCGTGGTGAACCCGTAAGGGCGATTCACCGCCGAGCGCGCCGAGTTCGCCGAGAATTCAGAATCGGGGGTATGATAGAAACACCGGATGAAGCGAGGCGGACCGCAATTCGTCGTTTGCGTCGAGAACAGGGACGATGCCGCGTCGCTCGAACTGCGGAAGCTCTACCAAGTGGTCGCGGATGAGACGGCGGCCAAGGTCCAGCAAATCCGCGTCATCGACGAGTCGGGTGAAGACTATCTCTACCCCAAGGGATACTTCGTTCCCGTGCAGATTCCCCAATCGGCGGAAAAGGCAGTGCGACGAGCGGCTGCCGTCAGAGGCTAATTGCCGGGATTATTTCTCGTGCTTTCTGCGTTCTCGACGCTCCGTGTCCTCCTTGGTTTAGAATACCTGCATGGCTCCCGAACTTAATTTCGGCCCCTACGTTGACGTAGAAAATGGCAAGAGAGTCGTCAAGGATCTGACTTTTGGCAACGCCACGCCCGAAGGCCTGATCCTGACCACGCTCGATTCCGCGGTTAACTGGATGCGCAAGGGCTCCATCTGGCCCATGACGTTTGGTCTGGCCTGTTGCGCGATTGAGATGATGTCGATGGGCGCGTCGCGGTTTGATATTGCCCGTTTCGGCGCGGAAGTTTTTCGTCCCTCGCCGCGGCAGAGCGATCTGATGATTATCGCCGGGCGCGTGTCGAACAAAATGGCGCCCGTCATCCGCCTGCTGTGGGAGCAGATGCCGGAGCCTAAGTGGGTGATCTCCATGGGTGCCTGCGCCACTTCGGGTGGCGTGTTCCAGAACTACGCGCTGGTGCAGAGCGTGAACCAGGTCATTCCGGTTGATATTTACGTGCCCGGCTGCCCGCCGCGTCCGGAGCAGCTGATCTACGCCATCACCCTGTTGCAGGAAAAAATTCAGCAAGAGCGCGGGACCATCAAGAAGGCGCTGAATCTGACGTAGCGGCCATTCGTTCTTGTAAACTCCTCGGCGTCTCCCTTGCATCGCACCTGCATCGCCTCTAGTGGTGGAAATTCCTTACGAAAGTGGCAACGGCGCTGGCGGGCATAGGGATCCTTCGACTTCGCTCAGGATGACAGGACTAGGCAGAGATGGCCGAGCCGATCATGGCTCGGCACCCGCCTTTCAATTCTTTTGAAATGACTGAATGCGATTAAATTTCTGGCGTCCTCCTTCTGGTATAGAGTCTGGAACGTGGACGATGCCAAGCCAAAAGTGGGCCTCAAGATCGTCGCCTTTGCGGTGGTCACAGGATTCCTGTACGGGCTGGCGATTCGTTTCGGTTCGTACCTCTTCCCGCGAAATGCTGCCTTTCAAGTAATGACCCTGGGTTTCATGGTTTTCCTCCCGATCGCGATCGGGTTCGTCACCGTTTTTTCAATCGAGCGGAAGCAGCCTCAACCGGTCTGGACCTGGTTGCTGCTTCCCTGGGTTTCGGTGGTGATCGGGGAAGCGGCGACCGCGGCGGCGTTTTGGGAAGGGTTGATCTGCATCGTGATGTTTACTCCCATCGCCATGGTCGCCTCGAGCGTGGGTGGCCTGGCGGCGGGGTTGATTTCACGGCGCGTGAAGTCGCGGAGGACGGGCAACGTATCCGTGGTTTGCGTAATGTTCCTGCCGCTGTTGATGAGCGGTTTCGAGCAGAGGTTCCTCGGGCAACGGGATCTGCGGAACGTAGAGACCCTCGTGGACATTCAGGCCACGCCCGCCGCAGTCTGGAAAAATATTGAGCGCGTTCCGCGCATCGACCCGGCCGAGCTGCAGCCCTCGTGGAGTCACGCCATCGGATTCCCGAATCCCGTGGAAGCTACGCTCTCTCGCGAGGGCGTCGGCGGAGTCCGACACGCCAGCTTCGAACGTAGCGTGCTGTTCATTGAGACTGTGGATGCCTGGGAGCCGGAACGCCGGCTGGGATTTTCCATTCGCGCGCAGACCGATCAGATTCCCCCTACAACGCTGGATGAACACGTCACCGTAGGAGGCAAGTTTTTTGATGTCCTGCACGGCGAATACACGATTGAGTCCCTACCGGGTGGAGGAACCCGCCTGCATCTGGTGAGCCGTCACCGCGTGTCCACGGACTTCAATTGGTATGCGCATTTGTGGACCGACGCGGTGATGAGCGACCTGCAAAGAAGAATTCTGTTTGTCGTAAAGAACCGTTCGGAAGCGGCTCAGGGGCCAGGGCCCAGCTAGGAGACAACTAAAATCTTACGCCGGTGCGATCTCGGAAAACGGCGTTATAATGTCCGCAACCAGTACGTTGGGGTGGTTTATGCGGGCTTTCTGGAGCTTGGTTCTCCTGTCGGTGGTTTTCCTGTTCATGGCTCCGACCCGCGCCTTTGGCCAAACGCAATCTTCTGGACAGTCCACTGCGGCCGACGCTAGTCCTCAGCCGCCATCCTCTTCCTCCTCCCACTCTCCGCGTATGTCGAAACAAACGCGTCTGGAGATTATCCGCGACTTCGAGACCCAGCTTTTCTACGCGCGCACCGCGTTTCCCATGGGCAACCGGGGACTCAAGCTGAAGGATGGCGTCATCTCGCCGAACGGCGAGCAGATGCGGCAAGAGATGGCGTTGTGGGGACCGGCGGTGAGGCCTGGCGACCCGGCGCACATCTCTTTTGTGCAAATTAAAGACGACCACATTCATTTTGAAATCAACGGCGGACCGATACGCCGCAAGAAGTGGTATCAGCGGGTGGAAGTTTCCGGCGCCGGCGGGGTTCCCGTGACGGGCTCGGATCAGCCGATCGAGAATCCGCACGGATCTTTTGTCGACTTGTGTTTCGATCGCTATGTTCCCGAACTCACTGCGCAGCAGGTGCGCGAGTTACTCATGCCCGTGCTCGACTTCAAAGCGCAAAACAAGGAGCAGGCCTACCTCGACACGCTCCCGCCCAAGGTGAAAGCGGCGATTGTGGCGCACCATGTGCTGGTCGGGATGAGCCCGGAAATGGTGCTGCACGCCAAGGGCAAGCCGCCGAAGAAAGTGCGCGAAAAAGACGGCGACACCGATTACGAAGAATGGATTTATGGCGAGCCGCCGCAGGATGTGGATTTCGTCCGCATCGTAGGCGATGAGGTGGTGCGCGTCGAGACTATGAGAGCGGGCGGCGAGAAGATTGTTCGCGTCGAGAGGGAAATGACGATCGAGAAGCCGGAGAAAGAGGCCAAGACGGAGCCGCCTGAGACTAAGCCTGATGCTCCCAGCCTGCGCCGTCCGGGAGAAGATTCCGAAGACGTGCCGCAGCCGGCTAATGGTGCCTCGCCCGCGCCCCCGATCGCGCCACCCGACGTGCCACAACCACCCAGTGGTTCCGGACCGGGCGACCTGTTGGCCGCAGGTCGCTAGAATACTGCTAAGTCCAGCGGAACAATTTCAACGCCAGCACGAATGAGATCCCGCCCCACAGGACCATTACCAGCAAGCGCGGCCATTGCTGCAGAAGAGGCGTTCCCTCGAGGATGCTGGCTCGCAGCGCGTCATTCAGGGCGGTGAGCGGCAGCGCTTTGATCAGCGGCTGGATGACGGCGGGAAACCTCTCGTACGAGAAGAACACTCCGGAAAAAATCCACATGGGCATCATTACGAGGTTGATGAGGCCGCTGACGGATTCGATTTTCTGTGCGCGGCTCGCGGTGAGCAGGCCAACCCCGCCGAAGGTGAGCGATCCGATGGCCGCAATCAAGGCAATTGCGAATACCGAGCCCAGGACGCGCATGTGAAAGAAGATTACGCCGAACGCCAGCAGTAGTCCGACTTCGATAATCATCAGGATGAGGCGGCTCGAGGCCAGAGCCATAAGAAAATCGCCGCGCCGCATGGGCGTGCCTACGAAGCGTTTGAGCAGCTTGCGCTGCCGCATATCGACCAGCGCAAACCCGATGCCCCACATGCCGGAATTCATCAGGTTCATGCCGAGGAGTCCGGGGATCAGGAAATCAATGTAGCGCGATCCCGGTTCGGAGGAAGTCACCACCGAGGTCGCGACGGCGTCCTTGCGGCCGGCGGCGGCCTGCAGGGCGTCGTTGACTTGCGTACGCGCCAGCACGCACTCGGGACGCGCCGGATCATAGAGATATTGAAGGCCTCCCTTGCCGTCCGGTTCAATGACAAGGTCATATTTGCCCAGGCGCAGGCCCTTGCGGGCGTCGTCGATGTTTTCCACCTTGATCTTAAAAGATGCGTGCTGCGGGGAACTCGCGAGCAGAGCCGACACTTCGTCAGAACCCGCGCCCTGCACAATCGCGAGAGGCACGGCGTCCGCCGGTTTGTTGCGGAACGCGATGCCCAGTCCCAGCGCCAGCAGCAACGGGAAAATGAATACCCAGAACACGACTTCCGGCTCGCGCTTCAGTTCCAGCATGCGCGCTCCGAGCAGGTGCGTGTAGCCGGACCAGCGGCCGTTGCGCCGGGGCGGTTGATTTTGCGGCGGCTGTGTTGCGGCGATCGGTGTTTCCTGGGCGACACTCATAACTGATTTCGTAATACCTTGGCCATTTATAGATAATCCGTTAACAACTCATTTATTAACAACTGATTGGTACACATCCATTAATGCGGCTTCGGCTTCCACTCATTGAGAAACGCGAGGAGTGCTTCGGGAGTGAGAGACCGCGCGTCTTCGAACTCTCCATTTTTCTGGCTGACGACGAGTTTGCCATCGCTCTCGGCAACCGCCAGCGCGGGGATGCCTTTATTGAGCGGCACTTCGAACTGCGCAACCAGGTCGGCGTTTTTCTTCTCGTCCGGTCCCAGGTCCACATGCACCACCTCATAACCCGACGCGACTATTGGAGCGAGATCGGGCCGTTGAAAGGCCAGGTCGAGCACGTGGCAGTCGAAACACCAGTTCGCGCCGAATACCAGGAGCACGCGCTTGTGCTCAGTTGCGGCTTTCAGCTCAGCCTTCCTCAATTCCGCGTGCGCGTCTGCATCTGCGGGATAAATGTCCTTCTTCATGTCCGAGGGCTGCCTGAGGTGGGGAGCATCGGTTCTTGTTGCGCCCACCAGTCGCCACTGTTCGCCCTGTTTTCGCCAGCCCTGAGCGTCGGTTACGTTTACGATCGAGCTGTTGGGCAAGCCAGTTTGCACTTCGGCTTTGAAGATGAAATTCTCGACTCCCGGCCGTTCCGTTACGCGAACGATTTCCAGTTTTACGCTGCGGGCTTTGAGACTCAGCCAGAAATTCACGTCCGCATCGGCCCCTGCCACCACTCCGTTTGCCCGCACCTGCGCTGCGGGATCGGTGCTGTAGAGCGCCTTCAGGGCCGCGGCATCTCCCGCGACAATCGCGCTCTTCCACTGGTCGAGCGGAGCAAAACCGGTTGGCGAGTCGGCCGTCGGAGCCTGGGCGCGGCTGCTTCCGCATAAGATGATGGCTCCCAGAAACAGAGGCGCGATTCCGCGAAATCCCGTCACTGTTCGATTCATGTCCTCACCATTTCAATCTTCCCGCAGATGCCGCCCGGTCAGACGCACGAACACATCTTCGAGACTCGCTTGGCGCGTGGTCAAATGTTGCAGTTCGCTGCGTTGCTTTTCGAGCGCAGCGAGCAGCGCCGGAATCGTCAGGTGCGGCTGCTTCACGTTCAGCGCGACCAGGCCGTCATCTTCGCGGACAGACTCGACGCTCGGCAGGCCACGCCATGCCTCGGTCGCTGACCCCGGTGCGAGCGCATCCGATTTTGCGCCTCCCGAAGTTGCAGTGGCGTTACGACTCACTGCGAACTCCACTACGTGATGGCCGCCGAGGCGATCGATTAAATCTGCAGGCGACCCCTCGGCTATGATCTGCCCGTGATCCACAATGGCCAGCCGGTCGCACAGTCGCTCAGCCTCGTCCATGTAATGAGTGGTCAGCAGTACGGTGCCGCCGTCGCGCTGAAATCCGCGAATGATGTCCCACAATTGCCGCCGGCTCTGAGGATCGAGCCCGGTGGTGGGCTCGTCCAGAAACAGTATTTTCGGATTGCACACCAGCGCCGTCGCCACCGCCAGCCGCTGTTTCTGCCCACCGGAAAGTTTGCCCACCCAGGAATCGGCCTTCTCGGTGAGCTGCAACTGCTCGAGCACTTCGTCGGACGAACGGGGCTCGCGATAAAAGCTGGCAAACAGTTCGATGGTTTCGCGCACAGTGAGCTTTTCGGAAAGCCGCGTCTCCTGCAGCGAGATGCCAAGCCACTCGCGCATTTCGCGTTCGTTCTCAAGCCAGGTGTGGCCGAGAATCAAAACTTGTCCCGAGGTCGGTTGCAGCAGCCCCTCGAGAATCTCGATAGTCGTGGTCTTGCCCGCACCGTTGGGGCCGAGCAGACCAAAACACTCTCCCGCCTGGATTTCGAGATTCAGCCCGCGCACGGCTTCGACCTTGCCGTCGTAGGTTTTGCGCAGATCGCGGCATTGAATGGCTACGGGCATTCTGGAATTTTACCGGATGCGATCCGACTTCGTCCCGCTACTATCAGCTCTGAGCAATATCTTTGTCTGCCCCCGCCGGTAGCAACGTTTCGACTACGCCTGGACCTGCATCGTGCAGCCAAAACGCCAGAACAGAGAAACCAATGATCTTTGCGACGTTAACTGTCAACAGGGCCAGATGATAGTGGCGCATGTAATCGACGTAGGCCGTTGCCGGCTCGTAGCGCGAATAGTGAATGTACGAAAGCACGAGCTCGGGCAAAGAGCAGAACTCACTGAATGTCCAAACCAACAGAAGCAGGGCTAACGTGCGGCTTGCCAGCACGACGGCATCTCTCTTCGACATTCTTCTCCTCCACGAATGCGGTTTTGCTAAGATACCGCATCACCGCAACTTCTCGCGGGATCATCTATGTGCACGGCTTCCATCTTCTGCCCTAAGCGCGGCTTTACTTGACGGCGCTCCCTCTAAAACGCCCGTGTGTCGTTTCTAGAAAACCAGTTCTCGGTTCTCAGTTCTCAGTTTCTGAGTCAGAGACCTTCAGCGATCTGAAAGGAAGCCGTCTATGCTGCGCAAGCTTTGGATATTGCTGTCCCTGTTCGTCTTACCACTCACCGTTTTCGGTCAGGATTCCCGTCACTTTACGTTCCACTACGGCTTCACGGTGAAGAATCTGGCTGCGGGAAAAAAGATTCGGGTGTGGATTCCCGCCGCGCAATCGGATGCGTATCAGGAAGTGAAGATCGTTGCCGCAAAGGGCGACCTCGCCCTAAAGAAGACGCGCGACTCCAAGTACGGAAATGAAATCTACTACGCCGAGTCGGCGACAGCGCAACCGGAATTGCACTTCGAGGTCGAGTATGACGTGGTGCGGCATGAGCGCGTAGCGCTGGGATCGGTACAACATATCGTCGCCGCGTCGCTCTCTTCAAAGGAAAGGAACGAAGATCTGCAGCCCGACACGCTGGTGCCTATCACCGGCCTTCCTGCCGATCTGGCGGCGAAAGTGACGGAAGGGAAAACGCAGCCGCTCGAAAAGGCGCGCGCAATCTACGACTATGTCTTCACAACTATGCGCTACGACAAGACCGGCGAGGGCTGGGGACGCGGCGACGTGCTCTACGCCTGCGACGCCAAAAAAGGGAACTGCACCGACTTTCATTCTCTGTTCATCGCCATGGCGCGGTCGCAGGGCATTCCGGCGCGCTTTGAGATCGGCTTCCCCTTGCCGCCCGACAAACATTCCGCCGACATCGCCGGCTACCACTGCTGGGCCGACTTCTATATCGACGGCAAGGGATGGATTCCGGTGGACATTTCAGAGGCCTGGAAACATCCGGAGATGCGCGATTATTTCTTTGGCTCGCATGACGTGAACCGCGTCCAGTTCAGCATGGGGCGCGACTTGCGACTGAATCCTCCGCAGGAGGGCAAGCAGCGGAATTATTTTGTTTATCCGTATGTGGAGGTGGATGGGCAGGAATATCCCAACGTGTCGCTGACGTTTTCTTTCGCGGACGCGGGAACGATGAGCGCCGCGCGATAAAGAAAGAAGACGGCTACACGATAAGCGATTTGAAACTGCTGCGGGCCTACTGCCGCGCCACCGATAGCGTCAGCAGGCCCTGGACCTTGGCCAGGTCGTCGGCTGCACGGTTGAACACGGCTTCCCGCCGCTGGTCCGAGAATCGAGGATCCTGCAATAGCAGCTTGACGATTGAATATTGCCGCGCACCGCTCTGGCAGCGGGTTTCGGCGAAAACTGCTCCGTACACAACATACACGTGGGACTTCCACTCAAGCAGCGGAGCGCGTTGGTCCTGCAGAGCGCCAATGACTGAACCAGCATTAATGGAACCTTGTGGGAAGTAGTCGGCACTTACCACGAGGGCGTGGCCGTCGCTCAAGGTGTGACGTCCCTGCAACTTGGTACCGAGTTCCTTTAATGAACGAGGTTCCGAGAGCACCGAGTCTTCAAGAATCGAATCTTTTCCGCAGCACAAGTTTTTATCGTGGAGCACCATCTCCACCGCGGTTGCCATCACCGCGGATGTGTCTTTCGACGGCGCCGTTAGCGACGGCAGATTGGTGACGCGAGCCTCTTCGTTGGCGAGGTACAGATAGCAGGTGTCGGTTGGTTGATCCTGGGCGAGGCAAGAAAGCGCAAGGCAGAAGACGCAAGTCAAGGATGCGAGAACAGATTGAACCCGGAGTTTTGCCACATACACCTCCAGCCCCCTGGCTCTTTTATTCTAGACCGCGCTCTGGTTCCCGCCAATGCTGCGAAGAAAGCGAGGAGCTTGCCGCGCTTTGGTGGCCTGTTCAAAGGCGTAGGCAAGCCGGATCAGCGTGGGCTCGCTCCAGGCGCGTCCGAAGAATGAAATTCCCACCGGCAGGCCCGAGATGTATCCAGCGGTTACGTTGATGTTTGGATAGCCGGCGACCGCGGCAGCGTTCGAACTGCCTCCCGCGAACGCATCGCCGTTCAACAGGTCCGTGAGCCAGGCGGGTCCGCCGGTGGGAGCGACAATGGCGTCAAGTTTGTGCTTGTCCATGAGCGCGTCAATGCCCTCGACGCGGGCCAATTGACGGTTCTTCGCGAGCGCGTCCAGATATTCTTTTTCTGTGAGCGGACCTTTCGTTTCCGATTTTATGAATATGTCCTGGCCGAAGTAGGGCATTTCTTTCTGGCGGTTGCGCTCGTTGAAATCGATGATGTCTTTGAGCGATCGCACGGGAGCGCCCGCGCCAAGCCGCGCCAGATAGGCGTTGAGGTCGGCCTTGAGTTCGTAGAGAAAGACGACCAGTTCGCTATCGCCAAATTTTCCCAGAGTTTCAATATCGGCGGGGTCGACCAGAGTTGCTCCCGATTTTTTCAGAGTGTCGAGCGACTGCTCCAGCAGCGCGTCGACCGGATCGCTGAAGCCAGCGTATTTTCTGGCCACGCCGATGCGCGCGCCTTTCAGTCCGTTGGGATCGCAGAACTGGGTGTAATCCGAATAGGATTTGCCCTGGCTCGCGGCGGTCGCGGAATCCTCAGGGTCGACGCCCGTCAGCGCGCCCAGCAATATCGCGGCATCGCGCACCGTGCGGCACATGGGTCCCGCGCCATCCTGCGTGTGTGAGATCGGGATGATGCCGCTGCGGCTCACCAGCCCCACCGTTGGCTTGATCCCGGCCAGTCCATTCGCCGACGAAGGACACACAATCGAACCGTCAGTCTCAGTGCCGATGCCGACCGCGCACAGATTCGCGGAAATGCCGGCTCCTGTCCCGGAACTTGATCCGCAAGGATTGCGGTCGAGCGCATACGGATTCTTCGTGAGACCGCCACGGCCGCTCCACCCGCTGGTGGAGTGGCTCGATCGAATGTTGGCCCATTCGCTGAGATTCGTTTTGCCGAGAATCACTGCCCCGGCCACACGCAGCTTCTGCGCGACGAAAGAATCCTTCGGCGGCTTCGAGCCGACCAGCGCCAGCGATCCCGCGGTGGTCATCATCTTGTCCGCCGTGTCGATGTTGTCTTTGATCAGCACCGGGACGCCATGCAGCGGGCCGCGCGCTCCTTTGGCCTTGCGCTCCTGATCCAGCGCATCTGCAATGGCGAGAGCGTCCGGGTTCAGTTCGAGGATGCTGTTGACGGCGGGTCCATGCTTGTCGATCTCGTCGATGCGGCTCGCGTATTTCTCCACCAGCGATCGAGCGGTGAACTTCCCCGACTTCATTCCCTCCTGCAGTTGGGAGATGGTGATCTCGTCGAGCTCGAAGCCTTTGATTTCTGCGGGGCGAGGTATGGGATCACTTCCATCGGCTGCAGCAGCCATCGAAGAACTGGCACGCGCGGCACCGAACGCCGGAGTGAGCGAACCGAGCGCGGCCCCGGTTCCGCCTACGAATGCAGTGTGAAGAAACGAACGGCGGTCGGCGGTGCCGGCGGATGTGGACTTTCTCGGCATGTCTTGGGCGCGTCCTTGAGCGCGACGACCATACTAATGCAGTCGAGAAGAAGATGCAGACGCAGAACCGGGACGCGCAGGTACCGCGGCCCTGTTGGCAGCGCTCGGAACAGCCGCCAGGATGCCGGCTCGATTCGTGGATGGTTGTTGGTCAGCTGTCCGCGGTGATAAGCTAACTGCGTTCGCCGGCCTCGAGCGGGAGTAGTTCAGCGGTAGAACGCCAGCTTCCCAAGCTGGATGTCACGGGTTCGATCCCCGTCTCCCGCTCCATCAATTCCACAACCCACGGCCGAGCTTGCGGTTACGGATTCGAACTCGCGGGTTGCATGGCCGCGGCCTTGTTGTGTTTTTTTGCCATCTTGCGGTGAAGGTCGGGCCAGAATTCCTTTATCCCATAGGTAAGCGCGTCATAGCCCATCTGCGTTCCCCATACGCTGAGGGTATTCGGAAGGGTGCGGTCGGATGCATTGTGAACATAAGTCACCGTGTTCGTCGTGGGGTCGTAGCGAGTGGTGATGAAGGCGCGGGGATGGTAAGTGTTGGTGGAGATGGCGGCGGCCAGGGCGCTGCCAAAAATTTCAGAATAGTTGAATTGCGAATGGCCGGAATCCGAGCGCGTGACGAAGATTCTGCTGATTGCATAACCGGCCCGGTGCGCGAATCCGCCTTCGCTGGACTGAAAAAATCTGGGATCCTGATGCAGCAATGAAGGAAAAACCGCGCTGGTCATGAAGTTCTCAATGGCCCCATCCGCAAAGGCCGATGCGAAGCGCTTTCCGTAACCTTCCCAGCCCTGGCCGTACCCGGGTTCGCTGTTTTCCGCCTGGCTGATGGCCGCCAGCGAGAGGTACCAGGGGATTTGCACTTTGTCGAAGGCGCCGCGAGCCACCACTTTAAATTTCTGTCCAGTGGTGAGCGGCGCCACTTTTCCGGAACCCTCCAGAGTCAGGAAATTCGGCAGCGCAAGAAACAGCCGGTCGTTCGATGTCCCTGCATTTTTTTTCTTGCCGTTCGTGCCCTGTGCAGTTTTGTTTTTGTCCTTGTCTTTGTCCGACGCCGCCTGGGGCGACGCCGCAGGTGCCGCGTCCTGCCCAGACGACGGCGCGGGTTTGGACGAGCTATCACTCTTAGGAGTCGGTTGCGCCGCCGATGGCGCAGGATTCGACTCCGGGGGACTCTGCTGCGCCGACACAGCCTGGGACGCCAAAAAAAGAAAGCCGAAAAATACAGAAACAACAATGAATGGCTGGGTAACGAACTTTATCGACAAGCGTTTCTCCAAAAAAGCGTCGCGGCTACGCAGGGTAATTCTTATTCTAACAGTCAGACTCGCCGTCGCTCCTGCGCCCACCGCAGCTTTACATTGGTTTACAAACGGCGGTGGTTTACGAGCTGCACGCTCGTCCTAGACGCCCTTGTTTCGTAGAGACGTGGCTGGCTACGCCTTGCCCGTGGGCAGATAAAGACGTTGCAAGCAACGTCTCTACGGCCGAGAGCATGGTGCCTGGCCACTGATCCTAGAAGTGAAACCCCAGCTGCGCCGTAATCGCCCTTGGCGTGACGTAATGTGTGCCGCTGAACGTGGAGAGGAAATTGTAGAGCGCGTATTTGTTCGTCAGGTTGATGACCGTCAGTTGCGCGCTCACTTTGTATTTGTCGCCGTGGAAGTGGAACAGGTTGTCATGCCCCAGCGAAACGTCGAACAGATTCCGCGACGCGATACGCGGCGGATTGTGGTCGTCGTTCTCGGTGCCATTCGCCGGCACTTGTATCAGGCTGGATCCGAGCGGCGCCCCGCACGGGGATGGCAGAGGTGCGGTCGGCGTTGCGCGGACACCGTTGCAGGTGAAGCCCGCCTGGAACTCCTGATCGCCGCTCAAGGGGTTTCCAAAAGCGTCTTGCAACTGGACGGCTGGCGGACCAGTCGGTACTGATTGTGGGCAATCGTTGGCAGGACCTAGACCATAGCATGGTGCATTGCCCGCCACCAGCCCGCTGTCATACCGCCAGTTGAAGCCGGTCCACGGCCCGCGCTTCCAGGGTTGATATTGGAAATGCGTAGTCTGGTTGAACTTTTCGTCGTGGTCGATGCGGAAGGGAAGTCCGGCAGCCGTGGCGACGGTCGAGCCGGCTCCGCCGATCTGGGGCTGGAAGAAGCGCGCTGCCACGCTCGAGAAAACCATCAGCGCAGAAAAGCCATGCACCTCTGGAACGCTCACGCGTCCGGCATATCCCGGAATTTTCGAGTTGTGCCATTCAATCGGAAATGTGATCGGAGTGTTCCCCAGCACGCTGAAATCGTAACCATTGTGCGTGTACTTGGTGATGTACTCGCCGGAAAACACCAGGTACTTCCCGAAAGCCTGCTCGATGCCGGCGTGGAATTCGTTGCGAAAACCTGGATTCAACTCCCCGCCCGCTCCAGGCGTACACAGAAGCAGCGGAGCCAGGACGGCGTTGCCGCATCCGATGCTGGAAAGGATCAGATTTTCGTTAAACGGAGATTCCAGCGTGCGGGCGTAGGAAACGCGAAGTATAGTGTGAGTCTTCTTCACGTTGTAGGCCACTCCCAGCCGAGGCTCAGCTTGCCGCGCGATGGTGAGGCCGTTGTACAAATCTCCGCGCAAGCCCAGGTTCAGAGACCAGTTTCCCTTGGTGATCACATCCCGAACGTAGAGAGCCAGCTCCTTCACGTCGGTGTGGCCATTGAAGGTGAACAGGCTTCCGCCACGGGTCAAATCGTAGGGAGCGAGGACCGGATTGTAATAGGGGTAAAAAGCCGAGCCGGGGGCGTTCACGTTGGACGCGACGTTGGCCTGCGAGGTGCCGCTGTTGCCGGGGCAGTCTGCCGGAGTGAGTCCGGGCGCTGCGACATAGGGGAACGGGTTCACCGCGCTCGTAGCCACGGCAGCAATGCAGGGGGCGTTGTAGGTAGGATCCACGATCCCGAGCGTGTCGTTTTCGTTGAGGAAAGTCTGTTCGTAGGTGACTCCAGCCTTGATCTGATTGATTCCTTTGACGTAGGAGAGATCCGATCGAAGTCCGGCATTCGTGAGCGTGCGGTTCTGGCCCACCGACTGTCTCTGCAGACTCGGCGGCCCCAGGTCAGCGAACGGGTCGCTGCTGGGGTAGTAGTTGTAATCGTCGCGGCGCACGAACGCGCCCAGGGTGAACACGGAGTTCGTGCTGAGCAGCCGCGTCCACGACGGGGCAATGTTGAACGTCCCAATTTTTGAGCGCTGGTCCGTCGGTCCAACGATATTTCCGTTCGGGTCGGTGCCGGCGAAAGCGGCCATTTGCGGCTCGATCCCGGCCAGCCCGCTCCACGCCGTCGCGTTTTCGGCATCGAGCGAATTCGGCGTCTGGAACCAGCTGCGGCTGTAGCCGAAGTTCAGGTGAATGGAGTCGTTCGTGGTGAGTTGGTAGTCCACGCGGTCGAACAGGTTTTCTTCATTGCCCTTGTCATGCAGCACCGCGAATTCCGGCGGATCCAGGAACCTGCCGCTATTCAAACCGCCCACCGAGATGAAGTTTCCCCAGTTCTTGCCTCCGTAGGCAAGCTCGGCTGCCACGTTCGACGATCCAAACGATCCGTAGGAGGTGGTCACACTTCCATGAGGCGTCGTCACACCCTGTCCCGAGCGTGTGGTCGCCACGATCACAACGCTTGTCTTGCCGCCATATTCGGCGGGTGGCGCGCCGGAAATGACTTCCAGCGATTGGACCGAATCGAGTGGAATCTGGTTCGAGAACACTTTGCTTTGCTGATCCGTAATCGGCTGGCCATCGACGGAGAACGAATTCTCCGCGTGGTCGCCGAGCCCGTGGAACAGACCATTGGAATCGGCAGCGATTCCCGGTGTCGATTGCGTGACTAAAGCGCTCACCGGGGAAGAACTTTCCAGCGGAATCTTTTCGAACGAGCTCCTGTCGATATCGGAGTGGAAACTAGAATCGTTCTCTACCAGATCTCCCGCATCGGTGACCGTCACCGACGTGGTCGACCCCAGGACCTGAAGACTAACGCTGATGCTGAGCGGCACAACCGACCGTACGTCCACGTCCTGCGCAGTCGCTGCAAAGCCCTCCGCGGTCACCGTCACGTGATAGGGATTGAACGGTACGTTCGGAATGCTGAAACTCCCGGATTTGTCCGTAGTCGTCGACCGGTCAAAATGGCTGACCGGATTGTGAATCTCAACCGTTGCGTTGGGCACCACGGCGCCCGTTGGGTCGAGCACGGTCCCGTTGATCGAACCGGAATTTCCGGCCGTCTGGCCCTCTGCCGCCCATACGGCGGTGCTTAGTAAGATGACGGCAAAAATGGCGGCTAATTGCCGCTTGTAGGAAGTAGGCATTACGTCCTCCTGAACGAAAAGAGAAAAAGAATAGGGATTGGCCGGCACGAATGCCGGGGATCGAATCAGTGGGAATCCCTAGAGGACAGGAGGGCCGCGGCTGCCGAGCTCAAAAACATCGAGCCGAGCTTGCGCGATGACTGCTTCTTCTCGCAGCACGCCGACCGTGGAGAAAACAGGCCGGACATGAGTGGAGCTGACGGTAGGAGTGGTGCTGTGCGCCGCCACGCAAATCGAGCAGGAGGCCGCATCGGTCTGGCTGGGGTGATTGTGGGTAGACTCCGCCGCCGCCGTCCACAGCATCAGGGACAGGCAGAGCCACGCCGACCAGCGATATACCGACCGCATGCTTTCCCGCATCAGGATCGAAACACCAAACTATTACGAGGTTACAACGGTTGTCGCGCGCGATGCAATCCCCGACAAGTTACTATAGGGACGCATTACTATAGGGACGGACCGCCATCGGGAACGTTAGCCAGACTGGCGGCTGGCCTACCCGCAATTTTTTCTGGAGGCGAAGAAAGCATGGCAGAACCAACATACGAAGAACTGAAAGCAAAGCTGTCGCAGTTAGAAAAAGAAGTCGAAGTCAAGAAGCGCAGCGGCGACCTGATTTTCAAAGTCGGTGAAAAAGGCGGCGTTAGCGTCTACGGCCTGGGACGTTTCCCGGTCACGCTCTACTACGAGCAGTGGAACCGGTTGCTCGGCGCCGCCGCTGATATCAAGACTTTTCTGGAAGAGAACAAGTCGAAGCTGAAGCTGAAGGAATAGCGGCACCCCACTCGCGGAGCGGTTGGGAAGGGCACGGCTTCAGCCGTGCCGTCCCAACACTCTGGCCAGGGGGCTTAAGCCCTGAGGTTTTGTCCTCTTCTCAAGCCTTATCCGTGTAGATCCATGGCCCAAATTTTCATCCCGCGCGCCCATTGACCCATCGGCTATAATGAAAAGATCGTGCCCAAGTACTCCATCGTCGTTCCGCTGCACAACGAGCAGGAGAACGTCACCGACCTCTATGACCGCCTGAAAGTGGTGATGGAAGCGGCCGGCGAGACGTTCGAGATCGTTCTGGTCGACGATGGTTCGAGCGACCGCACCTTCGCCACGCTGCGCGAAATCGCGGCCGTCGATAGCCGCGTTACGGTCGTTAAGTTGCGCCGCAACTTCGGCCAGACCGCCGGACTCGCCGCCGGATTCGATCACGCCCGCGGGGAATACATCATCGCGATGGATGGCGATCTGCAGCACGATCCTGCCGATATCCCTCTGTTCCTCGAAAAGATCGCCGCCGGTTACGACATCGTCAGCGGCTGGCGCAAAGTGCGCGTCGATAATTTCTGGATTCGCCGCGTTCCTTCGAAAATCGCCAACTGGCTGATGGCCAAGCTCAGCGGCGTGAATATTCACGACTTCGGCACCACGTTCAAAGCCTATCGCCGCGATATCCTCGACCAGGTGCCGCTCTACGGCGAGTTGCACCGCTTTATTCCGGCTCTCGCTTCCTGGCATGGAGCCACGATTTGCGAAGTGCCCATCCGCAACGTGAATCGCGAACGCGGCGTTTCGCATTACGGCATCACCCGCACTTTTCGCGTGTTTTTTGATCTGCTCACCATTCGCTTCCTGTTGCGCTATCTTTCCCGCCCGCTGCACTTCTTCGGAACCTTCGGCATGGCCAGCATGTTCGGTGGCACCGCCATCGTCCTGTGGCTGGGCGCGGAGAAGTTCCTGCGCAACGTTCCAGTGATGGCTGCCCACGGCCCGCTCATGATGCTGGCGCTTGGCCTGCTGCTCGGCGGGTTGAACCTGCTCGCCATCGGCTTGCTCGGCGAAATGCAAGTCCGCCACTACCACGAACCCAGCCGCCGCGCCCCCTACTCCATCGACCGCGTCCTGCGCTCGCAGAACGAAGAACACAGCGTCTCGGAATAAGTCCCGCTCCACTCCTCATTCGCTCAAGAACGGTCATGGGTCCGTTACCTTCGTTTCTGGACAGGAACCATCTGTTCCGGCACGGTGTCCTTGTGACTATGAGGGCATCGTTCATTATCCGGTTACTCGCCTCAGTCTGCATCTGCGTTGCCCTTGTGAAGGGTGCGTCCGCCTGCCAATGCGGCATGAGCGCCCACGGAAGAAACGCCTGGGAAAATGCTAAGGAGTTCAGTCACAACTCAAGTGTCATTTTCGAAGGCACACCGGTTCGATTCGAGCTGAAATGGAGTGTGCTGACAGCCAGAGACGGAGACCTAATTCCTGCGGACATGTATCCAGCTCGGGACTCAAGCAGTTGGGCGCAGATGGTCATCACCTTCCAGGTCCGGCGGGCGTACAAGGGAGACGTAGGCTCCGAACCGCAGTTGCACACGGGTCTCGGTGGAGGAGATTGTGCCGCAATCTATGCAACGGGCGTGAATTATCTTGTCTATGCCTCCGATTCACGTCCCGGCGAGCTAGGAGTCAGCATGTGCAGCCCTGGCGGATGGATTGGAGATGACAGAGTTGCCACCAACGTGCGCTATCTTCGGAAGGAACCGCCTATCGCTGCCGATCTGGCCCGAATCTTACACCGGACCGAACCCGGTTCAGAAGCGCAGCGAGAGCAGTACATGCGCGCCGCTGAAGAGGGTCGCAAACGGTATGCGGCGGCGACCGGTCGCATCTGCGGGACGCTGATCCAGCCGGACCGAAACACAGAATCGCGCGGAACGATAGCATTCCTTTCGCCGCAAGGCTACTATCCGGCCGCTTACCCTGACACCTCTATCGGCGACGATGGATCATTCTGCTCACCCAATCTCGGCCCCGGCAACTACTATCTCTATTACGTCAGAGGATCGGAACAGGGCGCGGCGGCGCTCTATTATCCCGGCGTAAATGATGTCGCAAGGGCAACGACGATCGCCGTCACAGCTGGCCAGACGGTTTCGAATATCGTGTTCAAGGCCGCGACGCGGAGCGCATACAGCGTTCGCGGTTTCGTCTCCACTGATGCCTGGCCTGATTTCAGATCCAATGTGGATACCAAGGACGCTATGGTCCTCTTGATTCGCTCGGACGGGGACCGGCGAGTTTGGTACAGCGAAAAAGCGACTTTTATTCTTCCCAAGCTCGCCTATTTCAAGTTTGACAACGTCGTCCCCGGGCATTATGCCGCGTGCGTCCTCGTACCCGGTCCCGGTTGGATGACGAGGAAAGCCGACGTCAACGTGACCTCGCACATGAAATTCATTTCCCTCGAACTGGTTCGTAAGAAGTAATGTGACAGACTCAGGCCGCGTGCTCCGCACTTCATCGACCGCGTGCTGCGCTCAAAGAACGAAGAACGCAGGGTCTCGGAGTCGAACCCGATTCTCAGCGCCACTTCGCCGCCGGCTGACCGTCCCGTAACCACACGATGAAATCCGTCCCCGGCGGTACTCCTCCCAGCTCCCGCAGGCGTGTGGCATTCTGCCCGCGATGATAATGGCTGTGCATTGCAGCCTGCGTGAGCGCGTGGCGCACGCTGATCTTCAACGGCGGCTTGAACCACGGCACTTCAATCATCTCTTCCAGACGAGACGGGGTGATGCTTCGTAGCAACCGGTCCATTTCCGCGTGGTAGTGTTGCGCGTAACCCTTGAAGTCCGCCGCGCTGGTGAAATCTTCCAGCTTCTTGAACGCAAACGGCGACGTCCGCGGGCCCACCGCCCATAGAAACCCATGCTGCACCAGATGAATATGCAGCAAGCGCTCGCGGATCGCCTTATCAGCCAGCGCCGCAGGATGCGCTTCGATCGCCCGCCAGTGCTCCGCGTCCGCCCATGCCTGATGCGCATAAAGTTCGTTGAGATATGAGTCCACAAGTCCTCCTCGGATAGCCGAATTCTATAACTTACGCCGTTCGGTCACACATCCGCGCGCGATCTGCGTCTCCAAAAGCGGCGTATAATCCTCCGTTTGTTGCTGTCAGGAGTTTTTTTCTGTCATGGAGAAAGCCGCGCAATACGAATTGCAGTTAGCTCGCCGCATGTCGCGGCTGGGCACCGAGACCGCGTTTGAGGTCCTGAACAAGGCGCGTGCGCTGGAGCGCCAGGGCAAGAGCGTGATCCACCTGGAAATTGGCGAACCCGACTTCGACACTCCCGCGAATGTGATCGAGGCGGGCGTGAACGCGCTGCACAAAGGCTGGACACATTACGGCCCGTCAGCCGGCCTGCCCGAACTACGCCAGGCGCTGGCCGAGTATGTGAGCCGCACTCGCGGAGTGAAAGTCACGAGTGACGAAGTGGTCGTGGTTCCGGGCGGTAAGCCGATTATCTTCTTCACAATCTTAGCTTTGATTGATGAGGGAGATGAAGCCATCTACCCCAACCCCGGCTTCCCGATCTACGAGTCGATGATTCACTATGTCGGCGGCAAGGCCGTGCCGATACACTTGCGCGAAGAGCGCGATTTTTCCCTCGACGTAGACGAGTTGGCGTCGCTGATCAACGACCGCACCCGGCTGATTATTCTGAATTCGCCCCAAAATCCTACGGGCGGCGTGCTAGAGCGCCGCGACATCGAACAGATCGCGAAGGCCATCGGCGACCGCAACATCATGGTACTTTCCGACGAAATCTACAGCCGCCTGCTGTTCGACGGCGGGAAGCATTTTTCGATCATGTCGGTGCCGGGCATGCAGGAGCGCACCATTCTGCTCGATGGCTTCTCGAAAACTTACGCCATGACGGGATGGCGCATGGGCTACGGCGTGATGCGCGCCGATCTGGCAACGCATATCTCCCGCCTGATGACCAATTCGAATTCCTGCACCGCCAGCTTCACGCAGGTGGCGGGCATTGAGGCGATCAACGGCGACCAGACTTCGGTCGACCGCATGCGCGACGAGTTCCAGCGCCGCCGCGACGTGTTCGTGGCGGGTTTGAACAAGATCAAAGGATTTTCCTGCCGCATGCCGAAAGGTGCGTTCTACGCCTTTCCCAACATCACTGCGACGGGATGGAAGTCGAAGCCGCTGGCCGACGCCCTGCTCGAACAAGCAGGAGTCGCCGCACTGTCGGGAACGTCTTTCGGCTCGTACGGCGAAGGCTACCTGCGCTTCAGCGTAGCCAACTCGCTGGAAAACCTGCAGCAGGCGCTGGATCGCATCGACCAGTGGACGAAGAAGAATTTGTAGCGATCTCAGCCGCTGCTTTCCGGAGGACGCTTCGATGTCGCCGAGCAAAACTCCATCGAGAGCACCGAAGCCGAAATCCAGCCGTCCGCACATGCCCGGCTACGGCATGCCTGAAGGCAAAAAGGGACTGCTCCCGTGGAGCTGGGCCGAACAGCGGCTGAAGAAATCGCACAACTACTGGATCACTACGGTTAAGCCAGACGGCTCTCCCCACACCATGGTGGTCTGGGGCCTGTGGCAGGACGGACGATTCCTGTTCAGCACCGGTAGCAAATCGCGCAAGGCGCGCAACCTGGCGGAGAATTCAAGTTGCGTGGTGTGCACCGAGAACGCTGCCGAAGCAGTCATCGTCGAGGGCGTTGCCGAAATCGCCGGCGTGGCCGCGCGCCGCAAAATGCTTCCTGTCTACGAGCGCAAGTACAAGTTCGATATGGGCAAGATGAAAGAAGACATCCTCTCGATGAAGGAGCCGGTGTTCGCGGTGCGGCCGCGCGTCGTGTTCGGGCTCTGGGAAAAGCACTTCGTCGGCAAATCCACGCGCTGGACGTTTTGACTGGCGCGCCTCAGCCACCAAAAGCTGCGCTCCGGGAGATATCTGCATCGCATCGCAGCCCTGGAAGCGCTGCGCCACCCAAAATCAAGCACGCCGCCGAGCTTTTGCTGTAGCCTGCGAAGCCGTGCCCCGGGAACTACCTACTGCAGTGGCGACCAACTCTGGCATTCCGCCACGCTGACTGGCGAGGTCAAGGGAGAGCCATGTCTATAGCGAACCACGCCGGCAGAGGTCGAACAAAAATTTCTTGTTCCCGAGTTGCTGCTGACCGGAGTGCCAACCACCACATACTCGTCGCACTTCTGTTTCTTACAGACTGCCGTAGTGCGGAACTGATATCCGGACTTCGTACACCATGCACCGGCCGTGCAGCTTGTATTTCCCAGAGCGGCGTCAATCACGCTCGCGTGGTCTGCCGATGAGAAGCCAGTTCCGCGGGGATCAGGACCGAGTGAAGCCAGATCGCGTGCAAATCCCCGCTGCGGATAAGAACTCGAATATATGGCCTGTGCGGTGTTCACCGTGCGCATGCTGGTCGCAGCGCTGGCCTCATTCGCAGCGATCCGGGCCCGCAGCAGGTTCGGAATCGCAACGGCCGCAGCTACCAGAATCACGCCGGCGTCCACTCCTCCACTTCTGCTGGCTTCGCGCAGAGCGCTCCCCTCGCCATACGCGGCGATCACCACCGGCGAAGCTTCCGCGGCCACATGGGAAAGCGATTCCGCGATCTCCGGCGATACTTGCCGCAGAGTCAAGGCCGCGACCGCGGCCGGGTCTTCGTAGAGTAACCCTGAGACCTCCGACGCGCGGCCCGGCGGCTGTGACGCCAGAAACTTCTTAGACTTGGCCAGCGATTCACCACTCCGATGCACTCGAATTGCCTCGGTGACCGTTTCCTGACTGGAAGCGATGATGCAATAACCATCAACAAATGCGTAGCTGACTTCGGTCGCCTTCTGCGCGGAGGGAATTTGCAGAGTGTGGTAAGTCACTCCCCCGTCCTCGGATTGCTGCGCGTTGACGTGCATCGTTGCCAGTAACGCCTCCACCGTGGCCTGCAGGCGGTCCGCATCATTGACCTTCAGTATTACCCTCCATGCCCCGTTCGACGCCGTCTTGTTCGACAATGGCTGGTTCGGTGATTCGGAGTTCGATGGTGCGGAGTTCGGCGTGAGGCTATCCGCCTCATAGGCGATTTCTCCTGAGAGGCGGGCGAGCAGATCATCCCGTAAGCTCAGTTTCAATCCCTGTTCCATTTGCTCCAGCGCCGCGAGCGCATTGGGATTCTGCGCCGTGGCCAGATCTTTAACGTCATCGAAAATTTGTGCTGGATCCTTCAATCGCACGGCGCCCGCCATCACGGCCTTGGGCGAGAGAAAATCCAGGCTGCCCAGCGGTCCCGGCGCGGCCAACCAGGACGCCACTCCGCGCCGCGGACCGGTGAAGCTTAATTCCACCTGGCTGCCGGCCTGGCCGTCGACTGTCTTGTGCTCCCAAACCAGATACTTCGCGTCGGAAAATCCCGTGCGCTCGAAGATTTTCTGGTTCTGGCCGGCGCCGAGTGGGACCTGGCTCAGGATCTTCTGTAAGTCGGCAGCAGCTACAAAAGCGGCTCCGCCTTCATACGCCTGCGACACTCGCTTCCCAAACGGAGTAGAAGCGAAATCGCGGCTTTTCTGGTCGAGCCGGGCATTGAAACTGCGGAGTGCGGCCACGTCGAGCGCTCCGACCACGAAGTCGGGGCGTACTAGGACCACCAACTGCCGCGCCGGTTGTGTGTCCCGGGCAGTCGCGAGTTCTTCCACGCCCAGCACCCGCACCCCCGGTTCAGAGTTGCCACCAAACTCTGTTGCCATCTGCTGAATGAAATCCTTCAGGCCTGCCTTCCGCAATTCCGCGATAATCAGCAGGCTCGGAGGCTTGCCAGCTTCGGCCGTGCCCGACACGACAATTTCGTCACCCAGGAATTGCGAGAACTGATAAACCTTCTCCAGCGCCTCTTCCACTTTCGGTCCATTTGCCGCCAACTCGCCCTGCTGCCACCAGGTGCGCAGCACCGGACTTTGCTGCACCTCACGCTGGAAAATCGCGAGCGCCTGATGGGCAGCATCGCCGTAGTTGGGAAACGCGGCATAGAAGACGGTCGATTCCGGCAGCAACGGCAACAAACTGCTCTGGCCCCGCGTCGGCGGAGATTGCACCTCGTGCTGCAACTTCTCCAGCAACTGGCCGAACTCGGGAAGCAATCCGGGAAACTTGTTCAGCTCCTGAGGCAAAGGCACTTCGGGGTGATCAGCCGGTTTCGCTTGGGCACCGCCCGACGAGGCAAGTACGAAAATAATTGCGGCGACCGCCGCGCATTGCATGAAATAACCATGCCGCTGTTGCTTGCGAGATTGTGCGTGTGCCATCGATTCGGCCCCAACGGAAGAGATTTGCTGGATGATAGACCCGATGCACTGTTCTGCCAACGTACGTCAGTAACGTGCTTGAGATTGTTTGAGCCGCCCGTGCGAACCTGACGTGGTTGATTCGTAGGCGTGAACTTGAGATCGAGGGTCTGCCTGTGGTTAGATTTCGCGGGCGGAGCCTGCCGAAGGGAGTGCCCGCGCCACACGATCCAGAGCTACACTACTTACGAAAGAAGATCATGAACAAACCATTCCGCGTTTTTGCCACCTGCGATATCGGCGAAGCCATCGACCTTCTGCGCAAACGGGGATATGAGGTCGAGGTCTACCCGCAACCGGAAGCGCCGCCCAAGAGTCTGATCATCGAAAAAGTGAAATCCGGCATCGATGGTCTGATCACCACGCTGCGCGATCCCATCGACGCAGAAATTTTCGAAGCCGGCAAGGGAACGCTGAAAGTTGTGGCGCAGTTTGCCGTTGGCTTCGACAACATTAATCGCGCCGACGCCAATCGCTTCAAGGTTCCGTTCACAAACACCGCCGATGTGCTCACCGAAGCGACCGCCGAATTTGCCTTCTTCATGCTCGGAACGCTGGCGCGCAAAATGTGGCCGGCCGAGCACCTCACGCGCGAAAACAAATGGGGATACTGGCATCCCTACCTGCCGTTTTTGGGCGACGAGGTCACCGGCAAGACCATCGCGATCATCGGCACGGGCCGCATCGGGCTGGCCATGATCAAAAAGTGCGCCGGATTCGATATGAACATGCTGTGCTACGACCCGGCGTACGAGAACCACGATTACGTGAAGGCGATTCAAGAGGTCATGGATCTGCGCCAGGCTCGTGGCATTTCGAGAGAAAAAAACTGGATCAAGTACGTGAAGTTTGAGGAAGCCCTGCGCGATTCCGATTTCGTCAGCGTCCACGTGCCCCTGCTGCGCGCCGGAGAAACCTCCACACCTACGTATCACCTGTTCAACGAGAAAACCCTGCGGATGATGAAACCGACTGCGTATCTGGTGAATACTTCGCGCGGTCCCGTCGTCGAGGAAGTCGCCCTGGCGAGGGCCCTGCGCGAGAACTGGATTGCCGGCGCAGCCCTCGACGTGTACGAGAAAGAACCGCTCCTTGCGGATTCGCCGCTGCGCGACCCGGCGATTGCCGATCGCTGCCGCCTGATGCCCCACTTCGCCAGCGCCGCGCGCATCACGCGTCTCTCCACCGACCCCAACAAAGGCATGGCCGGACGCTGCGTCCAAGGCCTGATCGACGTTCTAGAAAGCAACTACGGCGGCGACATCACGAAAATGCCCTATGTCGTAAATAAAGAAGCGTTCGGTAAGTAGGAGAAATTGGGCTGCACAACTGCCGAACGCATTCAGCACGCAGAAAAGCCCGAACCAATGCGGTCCGGGCTTTCTTCTTCAACTTACCGAAGCGTCTCAGCGTAACTATTTGATTACGGTGAGAGTGACGATTGCAGTATGCGTCTTGCCTGCGCCCTTGCCGGTTACGGTGATGACGTGGGCTCCTGTCGCTGCACCTTTGCCCACCTTGATCGTCATCGTCGAGGTCCCGGACCCAGGCGCTGCGATGGAGGTTGGGCTGAACGTCACTTTTTGCGCGCCGCCCTGTCCGGAAGCAGTCAAGCTGATCGCCGAGTCGAAACTGCCCAGCGCCGTCGTAGTGATGGTAACGCTGCCGGTTGCGCCCTGAGCCTCGGTAATCGCGATAGGTGACGCGCTGATCGTGAAGTCAGCACTCACCGCCGAAGTTACCGTCAGACTGATCGTCGTAGTCTGGGTAACCCCTCCGCCCACGCCGGTCACGGTGATCGTGTAGATGCCGGTCGCGGTGGTTGAGGCCACGGCAAGAGTTGCGGTTGAAGTGCCAGAGCCCGGCGCAGCGATCGACGTGGGACTGAAGGTCACGGTCACGCCTGTCGGCTGGCCAGTTGCGGACAATGCAATCGCAGAGTCAAAGCCGCCGGAAATCGCAGCCGTGATCGTCGACGCCCCGCTGCTGCCTTGCACCACCGAGACCGAAGCGGGCGAGGCAGAAATGGTGAAACTCGGAGACGACGTTGCCCCGGAAAGCGCGGTGATCAGGCCTGCGCCATTAGGACTGCCCCAGCCCGTCGCCAAATCGTAACCCGCCGTTGCCGAAAAGCCGTTGCTACCGCTGGTGATGTCGTGGAAATCGGCGTCATAGTTCGATCCAGCGCCGATCGAATACAGACTCGGATTGATAAATCCGACCGCGGGATTGCCGTTCAAAAGTGCCTGTTCATTGACCAGCGCCAGGAAGCCGGCCCACATGGGGGCGGCAAAACTGGTCCCGCCATATTCGTTGGCGGTGCAGGTAGTTTGATCGGCGCACACATAAAACGTGAAATTCGCATTCGCCGAAACGTCCGGGCCATTGCGAAAGGTCTTTGAGCAACTGGAGCATCCGCTGGCCGCGCCGGTCTGCCACGAAGGAATCGCATACTTATCCGGCGAAATACCCCCACCGCCATCGGACCAGGCAGTTTCTGAACTCCACGGACCGCCCGCGCTACTGGTGTCTAAGTCCGTGCCGCCCACCGAGGTCACATACACATCGTCTGCCGGGAAAATCTCGGCGCCCGAACCCGAGGCAGTCCATCTGCCGCCATCTCCGGCCGCTTGAAACAAATTCTGACCCTGCGCCGCAAACTCCGTGAAGTAGGGGTTGTCCGTGCTGGGGTCTGCCGGGCTCCAGGTCCACGAAGAACTCAACTGCGCGTTCAGCGGACTCGCCGTAGCCATCGAATTAAAAATGGCGGAGTCGCTTGATCCCACGTACATCACCAGGCTCGACATCCCCGGCGCCATGCTGATCGCCTGAGTCATGTCTAAGGTCTGTTCCGTGTCGTCACAGTCGCTCCTCGCCAGGCAGCTCGTGCTGGTTCCGTCCGTGGACTTGAGCGTGACCGGAACATTGTTCGTTTGACCGGCGTTCTTGAAGTATGTGGTCAGGTCGGCCAAATCGGTACCGGCATACTCGAGCAGCCCGAGCGACTGTCCGGTGCCGGTGAGGGTTCCACCGTAGTATGCCGCCCTCATGTCGCTGCCCAGAAAAGATGCCGAGGGACCGGACCCTGTCGTGGCATTGGCCCTTACGGACATATCACGGTGCATAACCGCGGGACGCGGAATTGAATAGTTGTCCAAACCAGAAATGTGCCACAGCCGGACCGCCAGGTCGGGAGTGGGCTCACGATCCGGAGCGTAGAAAGTGCGATCTTCCGTGGGGTGCTGGTAAATTCCCAAGGTCAGATGGAATGCTTCCTCAATGCTGGCCACGGATCCCTTGACGTCAAGGTTTACGCGATTGCGGGAGGTGCCTACTACCGTGAGGCCGTGTGCCGCGGCAAAATTAATCACGGCGTTATAGTCTTCCTGCGTCGGACCAAACTTCGCAGTGAATTCCTCCACCGTGAGGAACTGGCGGTAGGACGGGCTGGAAGGATCGTAGAGTTCCTTCAAAAAGCTGTCTAACGCATCCTGGTTGCGCAGCGGCAAAACGAGGACAAGGCGCATAGACTGAGTTGCGGGGAGCCGACCGACGGAGGGTGCCTGGCCATTAAGAGTCACTTCACGTACGTGACGCGTCAACAAAGACTGTGGCTCCGCCTGGCAAACGACACTCACACCCAATACCATTGCAACCATCGCGAGAAAAGATGCGCCCAATTTTCGAATCACGACTGCTCCTTTTTCGACCCGAATTTCCGTTTTGAGATTGAGACCCGCTGGTTACCAGGGAACTCCGATTTGGACCCCGGGCTCTGCATCCTACACTGCTTCGGCCCTGTATTCAACGGAATTTGGCAGGTGTTCAGGCACCTTTGGACTGAGCAGGATTAAGACCGTAAAGGCCGCTGGGCGCGGCTTTTGGAGCACGTGAGTGGAAGCTGAGACGGAGCTAACGTAGCTTCGGCCATCAGCCCTCAGGCTGCGGCCAATCCGCCTTGCCGAAGCCCGAAAGCCGAAGCCCGAAGCCCGAAGCTCGCTATCTCACCTGCCGTCCGGATGACTGTGGCGCCAGTTCCAGTAAACGGTCTGCTGTCGGCTGTTCAATTCCGCGAAGGCATGCGTCTCGTGGTGCTCATTCTGGTATCGCACGTACGCGCGATCTTCATTGCCGTCCCAAGTGTGATAGTCCTTGTGTGCCCTGTCATAGTAGCGCCTGTTGTGGTCGTCCCGCTTTTCCTGGGTGCGGCTGTCTTGGGGTGCGGCAACGGCCATAGTCGCTAGCGGAGCGGCAAGGGCAGCAGTCAGAAAGAGTGAGCTGAGAAGTCGGTTTCCACGGTGCACGTCGTTTCTCCTTCGCGGAGATTCGTATCCATAGGAATCCCGCTCCGTTCACTGTCTGCTTTTGGCGTTTTGGGGTCTGTTCAATACTGCACAAGTTTGGTTAGAGGAATCCCGTAAAGCGGAAGGACTGCGAATTGTCGGAAGGATCCACAGCCGTCGTCTTCAAGGTAAGAGGCTCCAAATGATACGTCACGTGGTGGCTTATGCGCCTATCAAAGTGGTCTTGCCTCAAGACCCAACGCATACGGAAAATGGAGAGGGCATGAAGCGGTGTAGACCTTAGCTCGGGCGTGGGAACCGGCCTGGCGCCGATCCTGACCAACAGCAGGAAAAATACGCTTAGTATTGCCCAAGTCAAAGATAACGATAACAAGAAGGCAGCGATTGGCATATATGCCTCCCCTAACTCTTGCTCGACCCTTTCAACAGCACCGACCCAGTCGAGGCCTACAGACATCGTTAGTTGCGATTCCCAGTGTGGGAGTCTACTTGTATTTTGCTGGACTGCCCCTCCTCGCGCTGTTCAAAATTGCACATTTCTTGCAATTTCTTGCGGCAAATTGGTATTCGCGAACATCGTTCGCGGGCATGATTTGCGACCAGGAAACGTTTGTAGAGCCATCCCGCTATTGCGCGTACAATGCTTCCGGGGGACTTTCCCCCCAAGGAATCGAATGAACTTACGAACGCTTTGGGCTGTATGTTGCGCACTGGGTTGCGCAGTATGTTGCGCGGTGTGTTGCGCGCTGCTGTTTTCGCTGCCGGCGCGGGCGATCGAGTCTTCCTCCGATGGCGGCTCGCTCAAGCTGATGCCGGAGCCGAAGGAAGTGCGGCTCCGCGACGGCGGCTTTCGGGTTGGTCCCATGACCCGGATTCTGGTCGAGTTCGGTCACCAGTCCGAAGACCGCATCGCGGCCGAAACCCTGGCCGAAGAAATCGCGGACGAGTCCGGCTTGAATCTGGATATCGTTGGCGTCAAGGCTACCGCCGGGACGGTGCGCCGCTCCATCGTGCTGGCCCGCCTGCAGGACTCGCGCGTGCGTAAGTTTCTGGCGGCAAAGGGATTGAAGTCGGACGCCTCCATCGGCGAGCAGGGCTACCTGCTGTTTGCCGACAAGTCTCACCTGGTGGTGGCGGCGAATTCCGGGCAAGGACTGTTCTACGGGGTGCAAACCCTGCGGCAGTTGCTGCGTCAGGACGGAAAACACCTGCTCTGTCCGGCCATTGCGATTCGCGACTGGCCCGGCCTGGAATGGCGCGGCGTGCAGGACAACATCAGCCGTGGTCCCTCGACTCCTGGCTTAATGGACAAGTTCATGAACAGATTCGTGAACAAATTCACGAACCGGCAGGTTCAGACCGACGCCGCCCTCCAGGTGAACCTGTTCCCGCGCTGAAATGTTTTCCGACCGTACGAACTGGAAGCTCACGCGCAACCGTCTCACCGATGCGCTGGAGGCGGCACGGTCCGGCGGCGCGAACGTTCTCGATCTAACTCTTTCGAATCCTACGCGTGCCGGTCTGCGTTATGACGAGGCCGCCATTCTGCGATCACTCAGCGCTCCGCAGGCGATCGATTACGATCCCCAGCCCAAGGGATTGCGGCAGGCCCGCGAGGCAGTTGCGGCTTACTACGGTGACGAGCCTTCCCGCGGCGGCCATGGAGTTCGCGCCCACCGGGATCGCGGCTTCGACCCCGAGCAGCTTGTCCTGACCACCAGCACCAGCGAAGGCTATTCCTACATCTTCCGTTTGCTGTGCAATCCGGGCGACGAGTTGCTCGTGCCCAAGCCCAGTTATCCGCTGTTCGAGTTTCTCGCCGACCTGGAAGACGTGAAGCTGGTCCCCTACCCGCTGATCTACGACCACGGCTGGCAGATGGATTTTCCCTCACTCGAAAAAGCTGTGACGCCGCGAACCCGCGGCGTGGTGGTCGTGCATCCAAATAATCCCACGGGCTCGTACGTGCAGACGCACGAGTTGAGCTTGCTGAACAAGTTTTGCAGGAAGCATGGGCTGGCGCTAATCGCGGATGAAGTGTTCTTGGATTATGAGCTTGATGTGGAGACAGCCGACCCCGGCTGTCGGATCGAGCGGAGCTCGACAGCGCCGCCCTCTTCGACCAGCTCCACGGTACGTCATCCAAGCTTCACCGCGAATCAGGATGTGCTGACCTTCACCCTGAGCGGACTCTCGAAAATCTCCGCCCTGCCGCAGATGAAAGTGGCGTGGATCGCAGTGAGCGGACCGCCCGCCGAAACCGCGCCTGCGCTGGCCCGTCTGGAAGTAATAGCCGATACCTATCTTTCAATGAACGCTCCACTGCAGTGGGCCACGCCCGCGCTGCTCAATCAGCGGAGAGGCCTGCAGTCGCAGCTGCTAGATCGCGTTCACGAAAACCTGACCGAACTGGATCGTCAGCTTGCGCAGCAGAAGATCTGCGAACGGCTTGCGCTCGAAGGCGGATGGTACGCCGTTCTCCGCGTGCCAGTGACGAAATCAGATGAAGACCTGGCAGTCGAGTTACTGCAAGAGAAGTCGGTACTTGTACATCCCGGCCACTTCTACGATTTCCCCAGCGACGGATATCTGGTGTTGAGTCTAATCACGCCGACGAAAGAGTTCGGCGAGGGGACGGGCAGAATCCTGGAACTTCTGAATCGTTAGAAGCGACCATGCTGCGTGAAATGGCCTGGTTTTCGTCAACTGACGAGGAAACTGGTAATCAAGCGCTGAGAGTTAAAATTCACCTGTAATTTGCGACTACGTCCTGGCCAGGGAGAGACTTATGGTTTTTCTAGCAGCTCTGCCTCTGGGTTTGATCCTCATTCAATCTGCTCAAGTATCCTCAACAGATGCACTCACTCTGCTGAGCGAGGTCGGACAACGCTATGCCGATGCGAAGTCTTATCACATCGAAGCGGTCGAAGAGGAGACAAGCAGCGGTGAACTCTTTCGAGACTGGCATAAGACGTTCATGACAGCCATCGTGATGCCGGGAGGGCGTTACCATTACGAAGGGCGGTCCGTCGCGGGAGCAGCAGTCCTGATCTCCGATGGAGTCCGACAGTGGGACTATCTTCCCGAGCGAAATGCCTATACCCAAGGGCCCGCTCTGAGCGAAGAAGCGGAAAAGAAGCGTGTCCACCAGCAGGACGAGTTAGCGGCCAGTAACGCGCGGTGGATCGTCGCAAGACAGGGACTCCTCCCCAGCCTGTTGAAATCGGCCGAGTTGATGCCAGACGAAGTTATTTCGATTGGAGGAAAGAGCATCGAGTGCTTCGTGGTGCGCTTTGCCGACAGTAGGGAAGATTTCAAAGTGCGGAGGCCTTCGCTGAACAGGGAGTCCATAATCTGGATCGACAAGTCGCGGAAAATCATCGTCAAGAAGGTGGAGCGTTCGCAACCATTGACCACGCGTCCCGTAAGCGGCCAGGTTCGCTTCGCGACAGAAACCGTCGTCACCTACCCGGTCGTGGAACTTGATCAGCAGGAGCCCGCAACCTCGTTCACATTTGTTCCACCCGGCGATGCGCGGTTGGTCGAGGCATTCTCAAATCCGATCGGCTCAGGAACTCGGCCTGAAATGGTGGGAAAACCTGCTGCGGAACTGCAGCTCAAATCGAAAGAGGGTGCGACGACCAGCCTGAGCAGCCTGCGCGGCAAACCTGTCTTCCTGGATTTTTGGGCGACCTGGTGTGGCCCTTGCAAAGGCATGATTCCTGATCTAGTCAAACTGTATGACGAAACTTCTCCCAAGGGCCTGGTGTGGCTGGGAATCGACAATGACGAAAATCCCGAAGCAGCAGAAAAATTCATCTCCCAAGAACACATTCCGTGGCGCAATTACCACGACCTGGATGGAGCAATGGCAGCCGCATTCCAACGCAACAGTATTCCTCTGGGGGTATTGATTGACGCCCAGGGCACGATAAGGTTTTATGCGGCTGGATATGAAACGAAGGATCTGCAGTCGGCGATTTCGAAGCTGGGCCCGGAGTTTGGGTCCCTTGCGGTGGCGAACGCTAACGCCCACTGATTGCCTGCCAGCATGATTGCTGGATGCTGCTCTTTCACGCCTAACTGTGGTTAAAATCGCGATATCATGCATTGGCCGGAAGCCAGCCGATTCCCAGTGGGCGAAATCGCCCGTTCCGCCCCTACGGGTTGAATCTCAGCTCAACGCTCTCGTGGGTCTCGTGCGAAGCGGGCTCCCATGTCCACTGGACCAGAGCGTTCTGCGCAGCCTGGCCGAGCAAGGGATGTCCGCCTTTCACTTCGACGGACTTGACCTTGCCGTTGGCGGCGACTAACACGTCCGCCTTGACGTTTCCCTGGAGGTGGAGGGAACGAGCGAGGTTGGGAATTTGTGGAACCACCTTGGTCACAACTTTGCGCGTGCCTTCAGAAGTTTCCTGGGCAGGAGCGTGGTTGACGCAGAACATTAGCAGAGGCGCGACAACCAGCAGAATAACTGCAATCCGATTCTTCATGGGGTTGAGGAGTCGGTATTGATCATAAGAGGGATGTAATCAAATCAGTAAGATCACGTTGGTAATACAGCCGGGTAATCTTTCGTGCCGCCGGGCGTGCCATTGCAAAGCTACACTGCCCAAACTACTTTACTCCGGAGCAGCGAATTTGCCTTGCCACGCGTAGTGGAAAGGACGCTCTTCACGGCTTTTCCAGAAGCAGGCGAGGATCATCACACTCGCGATCGCCGCATAGGCGCACCACAATGAGGTGAAGGCGTACCGTTTGACTTCCATGACCACCAGGAGGATCGCCAGGTTGGCCGCGCCGAACACTACCATCATCCTGATCTTCGAGAAAAACAGCGAGCCGCAGGTGGCAATCACATAGAGCACCGCAACCGTTATATTGTTGGTCGCTTGATTGATGTACACGATACTATTTTCCCGGATGTACACCTGGGTGGGAAATGCCGTCAATGCCCACAATATGTAGAGCGTGGTAGCTCCGCCGAGAATAAGGAACGGCAGCATTTGCCGGCGGCTCTTCCCATCAGGCTCGAACAACAGCACGCTGAGCGGCAGCAGGAACGGGAGGAGTCCCTGCGCATACAGCATGAACGCCGCTCCCATGTCGTGCGTGACCGCCGGCGAGAGAATTCCATCCAGTCCCAGCCAGACGAATCCTTCAATGAACTGATGAATGGCGAATAGCACGGGCAGCGCCGCAAAAAGCAGTTCGCGCCGGTGCTTCACCTTCGTCAGTGTGACCACGCCGATGGCGCCCAGAACTCCGCTGCCGACAAAGTTTGCTGTCGCTGAAAAACACATGGCTCGTTTTCTCCGTTGCGTAGATTACATGTGCCATTGCGGAATGCAAAGTGATTCTCGCACAGCGATTCGAATTTACCTGGAATGCCACCGCCGGAGAACTCGAGCCAGAGATAGGGCTAAGGCTTGATCAGGAACGGATTGCTCTCGCGTTCCTCGCCGATGGTAGTCAGCCTGCCATGGCCGGGGACGACCAGGGTGTCATCCGGCAGCGCGAGTACGGTGTCGTGCAGCGACCGCAGGATTTTCTGCATCGATCCTCCGGGCAGGTCAGTGCGTCCGATGGAACCGGCGAAGAGAGTGTCGCCGGCGATCAGTTTTTTGTCCGCGGCAAAATACAGGCAGATGCTGCCCTCGGTGTGCCCGGGCGTGTGCAGCACGCTGGCGCTGAGCGATCCCGCGCTCACGGTTTCTCCGCTCTGGACATTCTGATCGATAACGACTGCGCCCGGCGGGGGCACGCCGACCCAGTCGGCTTGCTCGTCCAGCATTTTGAGCAGAGCATAGTCGTTCTGGTTCAGCAGGATGGGCGCTCCTGTGGCCGCGCGCAGCTTCATGGCTCCGCCGACGTGGTCGATGTGGGCGTGGGTGATGACGATCTGCTTGACTTGCAATCCGTGCTTGGCGATGATGGCGAGCACGTCTTCGATGTCGTCGCCGGGATCGATCACCATGGCTTCGCGTGTGGCGTCGTCGCCGAGGATCGAGCAGTTGCAGCGTAGCGGGCCCACCTGGATAATTTCGTGGATCATAATTTGTCGATCATGCTTTTTCCGATCCGTACTTTTCCGATCAGTATTTTGTAGATCAATTTCGCAATCCAGCTTGGTAGCTCAGTTTCCATTGTATGACGGCAAACTTCTCTCATCACGAAAGACGACAAGTTGCATGAAGCATCGCCGAGAGGTTTTTCTTCGTGTACCTTCGTGCCCTTCGTGGTTAAATATAGTCGCCATCCCCCTATTGGAACGCATCCGCCCAGCTTGGCTTGATATGGCTCGGTTTGACCCAGATTGATTTGACCAGATTTGGTTTGACACTGTCTGCTCTTGTGCTTGTCCGCAGGGCGCGTCCGCGACACGATAGATAACGCGCCCGGAGGTTTTCTGTGGCTAAATACCGTCAGCATGGTTATCAGGACCGGGACCGCGACGAGTCGCGCAAAGGTTCAGGAGGCTCATCAGGGGAGCGCTCGTCAGGGGAGCGGTCGGGAACGCCGCATCCCAAGAAGGACAACACCTTCGGCCCCAGGCCCGTGAATCTGCCGGGAACGCGCGCAGTTTCACGCTGCACGCAGTGTGGCACGGTGTTGCCGGGCATGCCGCCGGAGGCCCGGTGCCCCAAGTGCGGATTCGAGTTGCACTCCTGCAAGCAGTGCATGTATTTCGATCCCGGAAGCCACTTCGAGTGCATGCAGCCAGTGACGGTGCGAATCGCCAAAAAAGATGAGCGCAACGATTGTCCGTTGTATGAAATCCGCGTGACGCGGGAGAAAGAAACTTCGACGCCGGCCAGCCTGCGTCCCAGCAGCGCTCGCCAGGCGTTCGATAATCTGTTTAAGAAGTAAGTATCTGGGCGTCGAACCTCGGACCTCGGACCTTAGACCACCGCCTTGAACGGGCCGAGGTCTGAAGTCAGAGGTCAAGCATTTACGGCTTTTGCGTGGGCCGCAGAAGCACTTCACTGATAAACGAATTTGGACTTTGCGTCACCAGCATCGCGACCGCGTGAGCGACATCGTCCGGCTGCAGCATTTTGCGGGGATCTTTGCCGGCGTGCGGGCTCAATCCCGTATCAGTCGAGCCGGGACAAATCACCGACACGCGTATGTTGTGGGGGCGCAGTTCTTCCGCCACCGAATAAGTGAGTCCGTTCAACGCCCACTTGGAAGCGGCGTAGGCGGCGCCGTTCGGCAGGGCATTTTTTCCGGCCAGCGACGAAATGTTGATGATGTGGCCGGAGTAGGCGCGAATCATAATCGGGGCAAACGTCAGGATGGCATAGTAAACGGCGCGCAGGTTGGTGTTGAGAATGCGCTCCCACTCCGCGGGCGGCAGCAGGTGCAACGGTTCGTTGAAGCTGCCCACGCCGGCGTTGTTCACCAGAATATCCGCCCGGCCAAAGCTGCTGTCGATGCGCGCGGCCGCATATTCGAACGAGCGCAGGTCCGTTACGTCGCAGGGAACCACCTCAACGCGGCCACCAACCTTCACAATCTCGTCCGCGGTGAACTGCAAGTCAGCCGCGGTGCGGCCACACAGCACGGCGGCCGCGCCCAGCCTGGCCAGTTTCTTCGCAATGGCTGCGCCGATTCCGCGCCCGCCTCCGGTTACGATTGCCACTTGCCCGGCCAGAGGCTTGGCGGGATCTACTACTGCGACCTGAGTCACATCCATGTGCGCGGCTCCTCTTAATCTACCGTGTCAAGTTGCGGGCTGCCCGCGGACGATTGCCCTGAGACGATTGGCGACCATCCACCCGGGCGGATTCCCGCATCTTAACAACCATGTACAACAAGCGCATCTGAGAAACGCATCTTACCAATAAAGAACTGCGATCACGAACCGATAGAACCGAATGATGGGAAGTGGCTTGCCTTCGGCGGAAGAGGTACTTATAATCCGGCCAACCGGGAATAAAGGGTCGAGCAGCCTTTGCCTCTCAACGGGGCTGCGATTCCCCGGTGCCCCTGCCAGGACGCGCGGCATTCCAAAGCAGGATCCGAGCGCGAGTGGTCCGAGCGGAGTGCGGTGTCTAAGTTGTTGCGGTAGAAGAAGCAGCAGGATAAATTTTTTCCAAATCGCCATTTCCCGGAAGGTTCAAGGAGCCATACTGATGAAAAAGATTCTGGTCACGGTTGTGCTTGGGGTTGCGGTCCTAGCAGGAGCTCAGAGTGCTCAGCCAGCACAAAGCCAACCGGCCGCGCAGCCAGCGCAGGCACAACCGGCCGCGCCGCAGTCGACGGCGCCGGTGATTAAAGATCCAGCGGAGTACAACGCCTACGTCGCCGCGACGCAATCGAAGGACCCGGCGGCGGAAATCAGCGGCCTGGAAGCGTTTCTTACGCAGTATCCCAGCAGCATCATGAAGAACCAGGCGCTCGAGATTCTGATGAGCAAGTATCAGGAGAGCGGCAATTCGCCGAAGACGATGGACACCGCCAAGAAGCTGGTGGCGTCCGATCCCAACAACGTACGGGCGCTCACTCTGCTCGCTTACTTTGACCGCATCATGGCGCAAAACGGGGATCCCAACGCCAAGCAGTTGCTCGTCGATGCCAAAAAATACGGCCAGCAGGGGCTCGACAATCTGCCCAAGTTCACCAAGCCGGACGGCACTTCGCCTGAAGATTTTAAGAAGATGACGGACCAGATGAGCGTGGTTTTTCACGCGGCGATTGGAATCGCATGTCTGCAGGACAAGGATTATGCCTGCTCCATCACTCACCTGCGGGCCGCAGTCGACGGATCTCCCCAGGATTTCTCGATTGTCTATCCTTTGACGCTGTCCTATCTCAGCCAGACTCCGCCCGACTATCAGAATGGCATCTGGTTCGCCGCGCGCGCCGCGGCGATTGCTCCGGCTCAGGCTCAGGCCCAGATTGAGAAGTACGCGCGGTCGCAGTACGTGAAGTTCCACCAGGGAGATGACGGCTGGCCTGCCATTCTCGCCGCGGCCAAATCCAACGGACCGCAAGTTCCCATCCCGCTCCCGCCCACACCCGCCGATCAAGCCCATGCCATGGCGATTGCCACGGCGCCCGACAAGATGGATTTCGCGCAATGGGAATTTATTCTGGGCAACGGCGCGCAGGCAGACCAGGATCTGGTCTGGACCGCCATCAAGGGCAAGGCCGTGCAGCTGGCCGGCACCGTCATCAAAGCGACCGCAACCGAGTTCGATATTGCCGGCAGCCTCGACGACATCGACGCCAAGAAGGCCGACATCACCCTGACCTTCGAGGCCCCGATCCCGGCGCGGCTGATTCCGAAAGAGGGAGCCAGCATCGATTTCCAGGGCGAGCCTTCCGCCTACACACCGAACCCATTCATGATGACCATGGAAAAAGGCCTCTTGGCGAAGCCGAAGACCACTCCCAGGCCTCCGGTGCATCACAAACCAGCAGCGCAGTGACGGTGCTGCAACGATACAAAGATGGGCAGCCCGCAAGGGGCTGCCCTTAGTTTTTGGAAATCATCGCATCGATGCGGTAGGGAACGGCTTCAGACGTGCCGCCCAGAGGCCCAGGAATCTGGGCTTTAGCCTCTGAGGCTTTGCTGGCGTCGCGTCGCGGCGGGTCTATCAGACAACCTGACAACCTCTAAATCTGGTAGCCGCCCTTAAGGCGATGAATGTACGGGAGTAAACCAGGAACGTAGACCGCGGTTACCGCATCATCTTCTTGTCCATGTTCTTCTCCATGGACATGGGACGAGCGCTGCGCGGAGGCCGTTTGACGCCGTCGCGCAGCTGGCGCACGTCAATTTTCAACTCGGTGATGGTGCGGCTGAGCGTGTTGCGATGCATGCCGAGTTCGCGAGCGGCGCGGCACTGGTTGCCGCGGTTCTCCTGAAGCACGGTGAGGATGAAGCGTTTCTTGAATTCGCGCACACCTTCGGAATAAAGAATGTTGCTCTTGTACATCTGCAGAACGAGTGCTTCCAGTTGATCTTTCACGTGGCGTCTCTCTCTTGTCTTTCTAAAATTGTTTTCTAGAATTGTCTCGAAACTTTTTACTGAGCCCCGTTTACGAACTTTGTTTACCAGAATCTGTTTACCAAAATTCGTTGCTGAACCCGTGGCTAAGGCTACTATTTCGAACCCGCTGCCGGTTTCACGTCTAAATTTTTCGGGGCGTTATGCAGCAAATCCAGCCCCTGAAAAAACCGTGCCCGCAACGGCGCCGGTCCGGCCCAAATAGCGGCGCGCCCCACCACCAGAAAATAAGGCGCCAGTTGCGATCTCGCCAGCAGTTGCGAAGTGGGCGCGAACGCCGTAATCGCCATCAATCCGATCGCTACCATCAAGCCGCCCTTGGCCAGTCCCAGAACGCCGCCGAGAAACCGGTCGAAACCGCTGAGCCCCACTTTCTTCATCATCCAGCGCACGATCCTCCCCGCCAGACTGAATGCCGCAAGGACCGCAAAAAAAATAAAGAAAAACGCCAGGATGTCCGCAATCTCCCCGTTCTTCAAAAATGTTCCCAGCCAATTGGACAATCCCTGGTACTGCCAGGCCGCAACCATGTAACCCACCACCAGCCCGGCCAGGCTGAACGCTTCCGCAAAAAATCCCTGAACCGCGGCGGCCACAACATTCACGAGGACCAGCGCGATAATGATCCAGTCCGCCGGGTTCATGCACAGCTCCGCGCCATGGCCGCCAAACTACACATCCAGCTTGCGCCCCGTCAGCTGGAAATACGCCTCCGTATATTTCTCGCTGGTTGCGCGCGCCACTTCCAGCGGAAGTGCTGGCGCGGGTGGTTGCTTGTTCCAGCGAATCTGTTCGAGATAATCGCGAACGTACTGCTTGTCAAACGATTCCTGCGCCCGTCCGCCCTCGTACTTGTCAGCGGGCCAGAAGCGCGAAGAATCCGGCGTGAGCACTTCGTCGGCGAGTGTGATGCCCTTGGCGGTGCGTCCGAACTCAAACTTCGTGTCGGCGATGATGATGCCACGCCCGCGAGCAAAGGCAGCCGCCTTCGAATAGATTTTCAGCGACAAGTCGCGGAGCTGCCGCGCCGCTTCGGTGCCAACAATCTCGCACATCTGCTCGAACGAGATGTTCTCATCGTGTCCGGTGACTGCCTTGGTGGCCGGCGTGAAGATGGGTTCGGGCAATGCGTCAGACTCTCGCAGGCCCACCGGCAATTCGATTCCGCAAACGCGCCCGGTAGTTTTGTATTCCTTCCACGCCGAGCCGGAAACATAACCGCGCACCACGCACTCAACGGGAAACATCTCCGCGCGGCGTACCAGCATAGAGCGGCCGCGCAGTTGGTCAGCATACTTGCGCGCGGTGTGCGGATAATGATCGACGTCGGCCGTGATCACGTGGTTGGGCACGATGCCGGAAAGAAAGTCGAACCAGAAAAGCGAAATCTGCGTGAGCACTCGGCCTTTGTGCGGAATGCCCGTGGCCAAAATGTAGTCGAAAGCAGAAATGCGATCGGTCGCGACAAAGAGCAGGCTCTCGTTGTCGACTTGGTAAACATCACGCACTTTGCCGCTGGCGTGAAGGTGGAGGTCTGGGAAGTCGGTTCGCAACAGAACGGAATCTAGAAGTTCAGGAGGCATGATTGAAATTTTACAGGTAAGGAGCGCGTCGTATTCTAGCTGGTCAGAAAATTTTGTCAATGTCTCGAAGCGCCCGCTCTCTAAAGCGGCCTTTGTCGTTGAGCAGAAAGGGATTGACAGGGTCGAGATCAGCGAGAACAGGCTTCCGGAGCGGGTTTTCGAGCGTGCGGGCTGTGGAAAAGCTGAGGATGGAAGTGGATAACTTTCTCAGCCGGTCGAGGCTCTCTTATGCGGTTCCCCCGAAACGCACTGAGACCAGTTTCGAAACTCCGGGCTCCTGCATGGTGACGCCGTAGAGCACCGGGGCGATGCTCATGGTTTTCTTGCTGTGCGTGATGAGCACGAACTGCGTTTGCACGCTCATTTCTTTCACCAGCTCAGTGAAGCGGGCGATGTTGGCTTCGTCGAGCGGCGCGTCGACTTCGTCGAGAATGCAGAACGGGCTGGGCGTGTATTGGAAAATGCCGACCAGCAGCGCGAGAGCCGTCAGCGCTTTCTCGCCGCCGGAAAGCAGCAGCACGCTTTGCAGTCGCTTGCCCGGAGGCGATGCCACAACGTCGATGCCGCTCTCAGCGCTGTTCTCCTCGTCGGTGAGCTTCATGAAGGCGTGGCCGCCACCAAACAGTTTCTTGAACGTAGCCTGGAAATTCTGGTTGATGGTGGCGAACGCTTCTTCAAACTTCTGCCGTGACAGTTGGTCGAGCTCGCGAATCGTCGCCGAAGTGTTTTCGATGG
>Ga0302326_10002984_pt1 | contig 40444 bp, 35 predicted proteins | sample Palsa_T0_3_FD_202264 | JGI IMG/M metagenome (GOLD analysis project Ga0302326, IMG submission 202264) | Peat permafrost microbial communities from Stordalen Mire near Abisko, Sweden - Palsa_T0_3 | ecosystem: Environmental > Terrestrial > Soil > Palsa > Peat permafrost | place: Sweden: Abisko... | reverse complement strand
CTCGAACTCACCGCGGCCTAAGAAGCCAACACCCCCCACCGACGAAATGAACGCCAACCTCTTACACCACCTCCCGGGACTTGACTGCTGACAGCAATAAGGGTGTGGTGGACGACGATCGGCTGATCCGCAGGGTGGCGGGTGGGGATGACGCTGCGCTGCGAGAGCTGCTGTTCCGCCATGGGCCGTGGCTGGCGGCAAGACTGCGAGCGCTGATGCCGGCGGCCGATGTGGAGGACGTATTGCAGGAGACGTTCCTGGCGGTGTGGCGCGGGGCGGGCGGGTATCGGGCGCAGGGTGCCGGGGGCGGCTGGCTGTGGGGGATCGCGCGGCGGCAGGCGGCATTGTTGCTGCGTCGCCGGGGGCCATCGACCGCGGCCCTGACCGAATCAGAGGCGGCGTGTGGCGAGGGTTCGGGTGATCCGGCGGAGATCGCGCAATGGCAGGCCGACATTGAGGCTGCTGTGCGCTCGCTGGGTTCCGCCGAGGGGCCCGAGCGTGAGCTGTTCCGACTGTTATACGAGGAGGATCGGCCGGTCGCCGAGGTCGCGCGGTTGCTGGGTGTACCGGCAGGCACGGTGAAGAGCCGAGCGCACCGCCTGCGGCAGCTGTTGCGAGCGGGGCTTGGGGACCACTCGGGACGAGGAGAGGATCATGAGTGAGATGACGACAGGCGGCCCGCATCGCGACGCGGTCCCGCCGGATGTTGACCTTGAGCGGGTGTGGACCCGTGTGGCGGCGGAGGTGTGGCAGCGCGAGCCCGGCCGCCTTGAGCGCCTGGTGGGGCGTTTGCTGGACGCGCCGGGTTTGGCGCGTGCACTGGTGAGCACCCCGTCGCTGCTGTTGCCATGGGTGATCGCCAGCGTCGTGGTGCTCGGGGTTGGGGTGGCCGCCACGGTCGGAAGCGGCGAGCCGCTGGTGGCGCTGCTGGCGCCCGCGGTCGCCGCGGCAGGGATCGCGTACGCCTATGGGCCGGGAATCGATCCGGCCTGGGAGCTGTCGTTGAGCATGGCTGTCTCTGACCGGATGGTGCTGCTGGCGCGTGCTGTGGCGGTGTTCGCGATCTATGCGCTGCTGGGGCTTGCGGCTACGGCAGCGTCGGGTGCGACGGCCGCGGTCACGTTCGGCTGGCTCGTGCCGATGACCGCGGTCTCGGCGCTGGCGCTTGCGGTCGCGACGGTGACTCGATCGGCGAACGCCGGGGTCGGTGTCGGTCTGGCGGCGTGGTGCCTCACGGTGCTCGCCGGCCAGGCCTCAAGCGGACATCTTGCGGTCGCGGTCAGCGACCAGTCGTTGTTTGTCTACTACGCGGCCTGCGCGGTGATCTGCGCTGCGGTGGTCGTCCATGCAACACGAGCCCCCGGAGGGGTGCGATGAACGTCGAGATCAAGGAAGTGAGCAGGCGGTTCGGCCGCTCCCCCGCGGTCGCGGGGGTGAGCCTGGAGGCCGGTCCGGGGGTGTTGGGGCTGCTGGGTCCCAACGGCGCCGGCAAGACTTCGCTGTTGCGGATGCTCGCGACCGTGTTGCAGCCGACCTCGGGCACGATGCGGCTGCTGGAACGCAACCCGTCTGCATATGCAGAGCGCAAAGAGATCCGCCGGCGGCTCGGGTATCTGCCCCAGAACCTCGGCTACTACCCGGGTTTCACGGTCGCTGAGTTCGTCGAGTACTTCGCGTTACTGAAGGAGATGCCGGCAGACCGCATCCCGGCCGCGGTGGCGGCCGCCGTCGAGCGGGTCGAGCTCGGCGGGCGGGCACGGGCGAAGCTGCGCACGCTGTCGGGCGGGATGTTGCGCCGCGTCGGGATCGCGCAAGCGATCGTCAACGACCCCGAGCTGCTCCTGCTCGACGAGCCGACCGCGGGCCTTGATCCCGAGCAGCGCGTCGCGTTCCGGGAGCTGTTGCGCGACATCGGACAGCACGCGACCGTGATCGTCAGCACGCATCTGGTCGAGGACGTCGGCGCGGCCTGCGGCGATGTTGCGGTGATGGACGCAGGCAAACTCGTCTTTCACGGAACGCCTGAGGAGTTGACCGTCCGCGGCGAGCAGGGCCACGGCCTCGGCGACGCGCCGCTCGAGCGCGGCTACAGCGCGGTGCTGATCCAGGCGCGAACCGCCGCGAACCTGGTGGAGGCGCGCGGATGAGCGCCACCAACGCAGCCCTGCAATACCCGCCGGCTTCCGCCGGCCGCGCCTCGCGCGCCGGTTCGGCACGGCTGCTGCGCCTCGAACTGCATCACAGCGCGATCCTATGGATGGCGCCGATCCTCGGTGCGCTCTTCTACTTCACGACGTACCGCAGCGTGATCGCCCTACCGGCGCTGTGGGATTTGCGAGCGACCACAGCCCTGCGCGACGGGGTGGTGGCATTCGCGCCGTTCGTGGCGGGTGCCGCCGCGTGGATGGGATCACGCGATGGTCGCCGCGGCACGACCGAGATCATGGCGGCCACAGCGAGGTCGCGCTGGTCGGCGCAGCTGGCCAACTGGGCCGCGACCACCGCCTGGGCGACCGCGACCTATCTCATCTGTATTGGTGTCATCTACGGCGTGACCGCTGGCCAGGCCACCTGGGGCGGACCGCCGTTGTGGCCGGTCGCGGTCGGCGCCAGCGCCGTCGCGGCCTTTGCGGCGGTCGGGTTCGCGGCCGGCACGGTCCTGCCCAGCCGGTTCACAGCGCCGCTCGCCGCGGCGATCGCGCTGCTCGTGGTCGAGGCGCCCGGCAAGATCCAGTTTGCCAGCACCCCATTCATCCACCATTTCACCAGCAGCCGGTACCCGCTGCTGATCCCGACCAGCCACCAGCCGTTGCCCTACGACGCCGGCGTGTTCTTCCGGTTCTCACCGGGCGTCGAGACCCTCCAAGCGATCCTCCTCGCGGGGCTGGCGGTGACCGCGCTCGCCGCGCTCGGGCTACCCGCCGGCGCGGGCGGGGCGCGGTCGCGTCGCGCCGCAGTGATGCTCACGCTCCTCGGACTCGCCGGAATGAGCACCGCCGTCGCGCTTGTCGGGACCGCGCGCCTCACCACCCATGGCGTCGAGATCCCAGCGCTCGGCAGCAAGGCCGACGACCAGCCGATCGCGTACACGCCGGCCTGCAGCCACACCGCGGCGAGACCGGTTTGCGTTCACCCCGCCTTCAAGCCCTACCTATCGCAGATCACCGCAGCGCTCACACCGCTGCTCCACGAGATCGCAGGGCTGCCCGGCGCCCCGCTCCGCGCGGCCCAGATCGCGGACCTCGGAACCCACGCCGAAACCTCGCTCTGTTACTACACGACGCACAGCACGGCGGGGATCGGTGGCGGCATCGGCGGTTCACTGAGCGGCACGCCACCGGTGTTTCGCTTCTCCGTCGTGCAACTCCCTGGCACCTATGGCCTGAGCGCCGGCTTCTTCGCCGGCGAGGCGCAGCTCACCCTCGTCCAGGCACTGACCGGCGGCTGCGGACGCGACCCGGCCCAGCAGGCGATCCGGGGCGCGCTGCTGAAGGCCGCCGGCCTGTCGCTCGCCCCCGTCGTGCAAAGCAACGGCGGGCTGCCCGCGTCGGCGTACGCCGCCGCCGTGCGGTTCGCGTCGCTACCTCCCGCCACCCGCCACGCCTGGCTTCAGACCCACCTGGTCGCGCTTGCAGCGGGCCGGCTCACCACGACACAGATCCCATGAACCACACCTCGGCATACGCCTCGCCCGCTGGACTGACCTCGGCTACCAGGCAGCGGCGCGCGTCCCCATGGATGGCCGGTCTGCGACTGGTGCGCCTGCACTCTGCAAGCCGCCGCGTTCCGGTAGCGGTTGCCGCAATCGCTGCATGCGCCGCGATGCTGCGGCTGGCGCTGCAGCACCACTGGGGGGCCCAGGCCCAACAGGTCCCGCTCGTGATCGAAGCGGCCACCGCAACGATCATCGCCGCCACGGCCCGCGGCCCATTCGGCGAATCAGAACGTGCGACCGGCCGCTGGCTGCCTTACCTGAGGCTCGGGCTCGCACTGGCGCTGACCTCGATCGCGGTCGCCGCCCTGGCCGCCGGATCGGCCGGAGCGCAGCTCGCCGGCGGCGAACTCGAGTTGCTGCGCAACATCGCCGGCCTGCTCGGCATCGGCCTGCTATCCGCCTCCGTGCTCGGCGCGTACGCCTGGGTCGGACCGATCGCCTACGCGGTCGTGGCCGAGTGCGCGCTCACCGCCAACTGGACCAGCCCGTGGATCTGGCCCGGCCGATCGCCCCACGATCCGGCCGCGGCGATCTGGGCTCTGCTGAGCTTCGGCCTCGGAGTCGCAGTGATCACCACCTGGGGACCTCGCGACTAGGCCAACCAAGCTGGACCACGCTCGGCGGCGGCAACTCGATGCGGGGGCCGGTCGACTCTGTTTCCGTCGTCCACCGCCCGTCAGTCAAGCCAGCCGGGCCGCACGAGCCCGGTCTCGTACGCGAGCACGACCAGCTGGGCGCGGTCGCGTACCCCGAGTTTCACCATCGCCCGGCTGACGTGCGTCTTGGCGGTTGCGATGCTGACCACGAGGCGGCCGGCGATCTGCTCGTTCGTGAGACCCGCGGCGGCGAGTGCCATCACCTCACGCTCGCGCTCGGTCAGCTCCTCGAGCGCGGCGGAGCTCGGCGGCTCCTTGGCCCGTACTGCGAACTCCTCGATCAGGCGCCGCGTGACCGATGGTGACAGGAGCGCATCCCCCCCGGCGACCACCCGCACGGCCTCGATCAGGTCGCTTGGCTTGGTGTCCTTGACGAGGAAGCCGGCGGCGCCTGACCGGATCGCGTCGAACACGTACTCGTCGAGCTCGAAGGTCGTGAGGATGACGATCCGGACCGGGTCGAGGCGGCGGTCGAGCGAGATCTCGCGCGTCGCGGCGAGACCATCGAGGACCGGCATGCGGATGTCCATCAGGACCACATCAGGTCCTAGCGTGCGGGCCAACTCGACGGCCTCCCTGCCGTCGGCGGCTTCGCCGACCACCTCGATCCCGTCCTGAGCGTCAAGCAGAGCGCGGAAACCGGCGCGGACCAGCGCCTGATCGTCTGCGATCAGGACCCGGATCATCGCCCGTCCTCGAGCGGCAGGCGTGCGTGCACACGGAAGCCGCCATCCACGCGTGGACCGGCTTCGAGCTCACCGCCGAGTGCCGAGGCGCGCTCGCGCATCCCCGCGATCCCGTTTCCAGTGCCAGGGCTGTCTCCAGTTCGCACCGCGCCGGCGGCACCATCGTCGTCGACCTGGACGGTGAGCTCAGCTTGCCCGTAGGACAGCTCGACGCTGGCCGCGCCGGCGCCGGCGTGGCGCACGATGTTGGTCAGCGACTCCTGCACAATCCGGAACGCTGCCAGGTCGACGCTCGCCGGCAGCGACCGCCGCTCGCCTTTGACGGCCAGTGAGACCGCAACGCCGGCCGCCTGCGTGCTTGACAGCAGCTCATCGAGCCGGGCGAGTCCCGCCATGGGTGCACGTGGCGGCTGCTCCTCGGTTCCTCGCAGCACGTTCAGGACCGAACGGACCTCGCGGAGAGCCTCGCCGCTCGCTTCGTTGATGGCCGCCAGCGCCGTCCGCGCCTGCTCGGGTTGCTCATCGATCAGGTGCAGCGCCACACCCGACTGAACGTTGATCAGGGAAATGCTGTGCGCGAGGACGTCATGGAGCTCCCGCGCGATCCGGAGGCGCTCCTCATCGGCTCGGCGGCGGGTCTCGTGCTCGCGAGCGTGCCGCGCCTGCACCGCCCGATCGCGTCTTTCGCGTAGCCCCTCCGAGCCGGCGAACAGAACCAGCAGCCAGGCAGCGATCGTCAGGGTCGCGAGCACCGTCGGCGCGGTCGCGTGGCCGAGCGCGTCCGGCAGCCACAGGAACACCGCCCAGCCGGCGACGCCGGTGGCTGCGGCGGCGGCGCGATCGCCGACCATCACGGCAGTGATGAAGGCAACCCCGAGCGACGCATAATTCGGGCCTTGCAGGTATCCGAGCGCGACGTACAGCACCGTCACCGCGAACACGGCGACGAGCACCGCTCGGGGGTGCACGCGCCGGAGCAGCAGGGCAACCGGTCCGATCGCCAGCAATACGATCGCCACCGCGCTCAGATGAGTGGGCCGGTTGCACGCGGACGTCCACCAACAGCTCGACCGACCGCTCGTGTGGTGATGAGATGCGCCGATCGTGCCCCCGATCTGGATCGCAGCGGCGACTGCCGCGATCCGCACATCGATCGGCCGGACGCCGCGCAGCGTCGAGTCGACGCGGGAGATGATCACAGGGCCACGATAGCCCTGGCCAGAGACGATGTCGTCGGCCGCCGGGCGTATCGCGCCCTACCACGGACGGAGTAGCACGTCGCCGCCGAACTAACCGGCGGACGCAGCGCAGAAGCCTCCCCCTGGCCGACGACAGAACGCCTGCCGGACGTCACGCTGTTCCGAGATGAACGCCGACTCCGAGGAGGAGCAAATGTACGACTACACCACATCCCATTTCGCCAACGACCTCGACGCCAACACCCGCGCCGGGGACTCCGACCGCGACGGCACCGCCGAGCGTCTGCGCCACCACCATGCCGAAGGCCGCATCGACGTCGAGGAGTTCCAGGAGCGGCTCGACCGCTGCTACCAGGCCACGACGGTGGGCCAGCTCCAGGAGCTCGTCGCCGACCTGCCACAGGACACGGGCGGTACGACCCGCCACTTCCACCACCGGCGGCTGATGTGGCTGGCTCCGATTCTGCTCGCCATTTTCGCGATCGGCGCCGTGGGCAGCGGCCACGGTCCGCATGCGCTTCTGTTCGTGTTGGGGGTCTTCCTGGTCGTGCGGCTGTTCGTGCTGCCGCGCCGCAGGTGGGGCATGCGGGATCCACGGATGGGGGCGCGGCACCTGTAGCCGGGCTCCCTTTGACATTGGCCCGGAACGGGCCGATCGATCGCCGGCCGACAGCGAACATTGCGCGTAGAGTCTTGGGCCGGTGGATGAACTGAAGCGCGTGCTCCGGTCCTACGCCTGGAGAATCGGCGTGCGCGAGCTGCTGCGCTGCCGGCGTATCCCGGGACAGGCGAGGCTTACCGGGATCGTCGGCGCGGGGTGCCTCATGAGCCCGTTCGTGGTCGGATCCGCGATCTGGTGGCTGCTGACCGGCAAGCCTCTCCCGGGTCGGCTCGGGCATTGGTTTCCCCCGCCGACGAAGGTAACGGTCGACCCGTTCCGTGGGAGGGCGAGCTCCGAGATGCGCGAGCTCTTCGAGCAGCTGAAGAAGCCGGACGCAGCTGCGTCGTCTACGTCAGGCCGAGGCTGAGGTGCAGGTTCGCCCCGAACAGGACCAGTGGCCACAGAGCCGTGGCCACCACGGCCGAGACGACCCGGGAGACGGTGGCCAGGTCCGTGTAGTAGTCGTGCTGGGAGGCGATCATCACGCCGAGCACCACGTAGGCAATCGAAGCGAGGCTGCGCACCGCGTCATCTTCGCCACCGATGACCGCGGTCCTCCCTAGGCGCATCTCGCGGCGCGAAATATTCTGACGGTGAGAGAACGCCGTCCTCCTGGGCGTCAGTCCCTATGTGGCGTTCGTGGCGGCGGCCTCGGCCTCGGCGTAGGCCTTCAGCGCGACCATCATCCGCTCATTTTCGGCCACGAACGACCGCTGCACCAGGGGCTTGGCGAACCGCACCGGGCCGGAGAACGACAGCTGGAGCACTCGCCGTAGATGGACCGACCCGGCGCTCGGAGTCAGAATGTGCTCGACGCGAATATCGATGACACCGGCTCCTCGCGGCTTCATCGTCATCGGCTGCTCGAAGCCGATGACGGTTGGCGGCTCGTACCGGGTGATGCGGCCTGTACGCACACCGGCGGGTCCTGGTTCGACGTAGGTGGTACCCACGCCGATCGGACCGTCCGAGATCTCCGTCGTGCCGTGAAAGGCCGACGATCTAGGTAGCCAGCGGTCGTAGTTGCGCAGATCGGAGAGAAGTGCGAAGACGCGCTCGGCGGTCGCGCGGATCTGTGCCTCGAATTCCAGCTCTGCCTCCGATGACATGGCGCGCTTCAGCCTACCCGCATCTCAAGCGCTGGCGGGCGCCTTATCGTGAAACGGCAACGACGCTCACACCCACTTCATCGATCGCGGTGCCCGCGCGGCGGTCGCCACCGACTCGCCGGTCGGCGCCGATCCGCCGGTCCCGCTCGGCCCGGCCGACGTCCGCCTTACGGCGCTCGCCGCGGGCGCGCCGGTCGCGATTCACGCGCCGGTCGATCCGGGCAAGCCGGGGCCAGGACAGCGCGGTGAACGCGGGCGCGACCGCGCCGACCGCCACCAGTGCGCCGCGGATCCCGAGCCAGGCGACGAGCACCGACGCGACCAGCGATCCGAGCGCGACGGTCAGCGAGATCAGGCTCTCGAACGTCCCGAATACGCGCCCGAGGAGCTCGTCGGGGACGATCCACGCGGGCAGCGAGAACAGGCCGACGTCGATGAGCGCGTTGCCGGCACCGACGGCGGCCAGGCAGCCGAGCACGACGGTCTCGTGCGGGACGGCGGCCGCGAGCACTAGCGGAAGCCCCCACAGGGCCGCCCCGACCCCTTCCCAGCGGGCGAGCGCCCCGCTCGAGGCGAGCGTGACGGCGCCGAGCGAGCCGGCGACCGCGCCCGCGCCGATCGCGGTGCTCAGCGCCCCGACGCCGGCCGGCCCGCTGTGGAGCATGCCGGCGGCCATGACGACCGTCAGGACACCGAGGCAGCCGCGGGTGAACGTCTGGGTCAGGGCGACGCACAGCACGACGCCGGCGTCGCGGTGGCGAGCAAGGCCGGCGATGCCGGCCGCCGAATCGCGGGCGTAGCGACGTGCGTCCCGGATCGCGCTGCGCGCCCGCAACCGCGGCGCCGCCGCGGTGGGCCTCACCGGCGGGCCGGCGCCGTCGATGCCCCAGATCAGCAGCCCCGCCAGCCCTGTGCTGACCGCGACGACGGCGATCACGGCCGCCGGACTCGCGACGACGAGCAACGAGGTCGCGACGAGCGGCCCGACCAGCGTCCCGACCGAATCCATCAACCCCCGAACGGCAGTTGCGGCGCTCAATTGATCGGGCGTCTGGCAGAGCGCCGGCAGCAGCGCCGAGTGGGCCGGGCGCACGGTCACAAACGCGACGGCGGCGACGGCGGTGAGCAGATAGAGCCACGCCATCCCGTCGTGAGCGCCGGCACACCGGGCGGCGATCGCGAGCACCGTCGCGCGCGCCAGCGCGGCGCCGAGCAGGATCCGCGCGCGCGGCAACCGGTCGGCCAGCACGGTCGTCAGCGGCGCCATCACCGCGGCCGGGAGCATCCGGACGGCAGCGAGCGCGGCGACCGCGGCGGCGCCGCCGGCGCGAAAGGCGATCACGGTCAGCGCGACGGTCAGCGCCCACTCCGAGGACCACAGCAGGCCGAACGCGAGCTGAGCGCGGCGCAGTGCCGGGTCGCCGAGGCTGTGGCGGAACACGGCGAGCGCTCGTCCGACGACGCGTTCGGGCCGCGGCCGGCCGCTTTGGGCGGGAATGTCGATCGTTGTGGCGGACATCTCGTGCACCTCCGAGCTGGCGGGCGATCCGCCTCGGTTTCTAGGCCGCGGGCGCAACCCCACCGCACGTAATGCGCAACACGCCGCGCACGTGCGGACGGCGCCTCGCGGTGGGATGCTTCCGGTGTGGATCCGAGGCAAGCGAGGATCAAGGTCCTCGGGGGACCTTCGATCGATGTCGGCGACGGGCAGGCGCAGGTCGCGTCGCTGCCGAGCGGCCGCGCGGAGCTCGTGTTCGCGTACCTGGCGGTCGAGCACGCCCGCACCGTCAGCCGCGACGAGCTGGCGAATGCGCTGTGGCCGGGGATGCTGCCCGACAGCTGGGCCGCGGCGCTACGCAGCGTGGTCACCGAGGTCCGCCGCTTCCTCGCTGGTGCCGGGTTCGCCGGCGACGAGGTGATCGAGAACGCTCACGGTGGCTACCGGCTCAATCTTCCCCCTGGCGTCCGGCTCGACCTCGACGACGCGCGCGAGGAGCTCGCCCGCGCGCATGCGCTCCTCGAGCGGCAGGCGTCGACCGAGGCGGCGGCAGCCGCCGCCCGTTCGGCCGCGCTGTCCGGCCTGCCGTTCCTACCCCACCAGGACGGCGACTGGGTCCAGCAGATCCGCGTAGAGCTGCAGGGGATCCACGCGACCGCGCTGGAGCTCTGCACGCGTGCGTACCTGCTCGCCGGCGACGCGCGCGCGGCGCGCACCGCCGCCGAGAGGCTGATCCGGGCCGAGCCGTACTCCGAAGCGCCACGCCGGCTGCTGATCGCGGTGCTCGGCGAGGCGGGCGACCGCGCGGGGGCGATGCGCGCCTACGAGGAGTACCGCGCCGTGATGCAGCGAGAGTTCGGGCTGAAGCCCTCAGCGGAGATCGAAGCCGCGCTGCGCAGCGCGCTCGCCGACCGGTCGTCGTCCCCTGCCCCCCGCGCCGACGCGCAGCCGGCGCTCTCGGCGCCCGCGATCCCGTCGGTGCCCGGTGGCCCCCATCTGGCGACGGTCGCCGTCGGCTCTGTGCTCGTCGTCGAGGATCACGACTTCCAGCGCCGGGCCGCGCTTGCGCTGTTGCGCCGGCTCGGGGTCGGCACGTTGCACGAGGCCGCTGACGGCGCCGCCGCACTCGAGCTCCTGAGCGCCATCGAGCCGCCTGAGGTAATGATCTGCGACATCGACATGCCCGGAATGGACGGGATCGAGTTCATTCGGAACGTCGCCCGGCGCGGGCTGGCGAGCGCGGTCGTGATCGCGAGCGGTCTCGATCGCGCGATGCTCGACTCAGTGCAGGGGATCACCGCCGGTTATGGCCTGCAGTTGCTCGGCGCCGTCGAGAAGCCGCTGACCGTGAAGGCCCTGGCCGACCTGCTCGGCAGCTACCGGCCGCCGGTCGAGCCGGACGGTGGGAACCTCCGGCGGCTGTCCGCCGCGGAGATCGAGCAGGGCATGCAGGAGGGTGCGGCGATCTCGCTGGCGCCGATCGCCGACCTCCGTGCGGGGCGGATCGCTGCCGCCGAGCTCGTACCGACCTGGAGCGATGGCGACGGCGCCGTCGCCGCGAGCTTCGCGGCCGTGCTCGAGTCGCCCGAGCTGATTGAGCGTTTCGACGAGTGGCTGTTGGCCAGCGCGTGCGCGGCGGTCGCCGAGCTCGATGCCGCCGGCTCGCCGCTCGAGCTCGCGTTCCGCCTGCCCCACGCCCGCTTGACGGACGCGACGCTCGCCGACCGGCTCGCCGGCGTCGTGCGCGCCGCCGGCGCCGAGCCCGACCGACTCGTCCTGATCGTCGGTGAGGCGGCGATCCCGGGAGCCGTGGCGGTCTCGCTCGACGTCCTCGCGCGCCTGCGCCTGAAGGGCTTCGGCCTATGGCTCGACTGCTCCGGCCCGGCCGCCGGAATTGCACGTGTGCCGATCACGGGGCTGCGCATCTCCCCCACGCTGCTCGCCGGGGCCGCCGGCGACAGCGCCCGTGCCGCGGTACTCCAGGCCGCCGTCGATCTCGCCCGCGAGCGCGGCATCGCGTCGGTCGGGAGCGGCTGCGCTACAGCTGACGAGCTCGCCATGCTGCTCGATGTCGGAGCCAGCCACGCCCAGGGCGAGTTGATCGGCTCCCACCGGCCGGTCCGCGAAATGGCCACCTGGGCGGCCGCGTGGACGCCCCCGTCGCTCGGCGGCGAGGACGCAGGATGACCGCCGGCCGCCGGCGCGCGTCGCCGTCGCTGAGTCGGCTGCTCGCGATCCTGCTCGGCACGGTCGGCGTGCTCGTCGCCGCGCTGTTGACGGTCGCATCCCTGCAGGAGACCGGCACCGCAGCGCAGACACGCGCCGAGAACCGCCGGACGAACTCGGTGCTGACCGCCGACAGCCTGCGCCAGAGCTCGAACGATCTGACGAACATGGTCAGGCTCTACGTCGCCACCGGCAATCCCGTCTATCGGCGCTACTACAACGAGATCCTGGCCATCCGTGCCGGGACGGCGCCCCGCCCGCGCAACTACACGAGCTCGTTCTGGGATCACGTCCTCGCCCAGGGCACGGGCTTCGTCCGCTACGGGCCGCCGGAGTCCCTGGTCGCGCTGATGCGCGCCCAGCGCTTCACCTCCTCCGAGTTCCGCGCGCTCGACGACGCGCTCGGCACCTCGAATAGGCTGGCGCAGCTCGAGCGCTCGGTGATGGCGACGGTCGCGGCGCGCCTGCGCCATCGGGCCGGCCGCGACTACCTCGCGTCGGTCGCACCGCTCTACGACCAGCTGATCGATCACGCCTACCTGGTGCAGAAGGGGCTGATCATGGGCGCGATCGACCGCTTCATCTCCCTTGTCACAGCCCGGACGAACGCGGGTGTGCAGCAGGCCCAGAGCCACAACCGCCATCTGCTCGACGCCGAGATCTCGATCGTCGTTCTGATCGCGATCGTCGGGCTGGTGGCGATGATCGTGCTCACCCGGCTCGTGCTGCGTCCGCTCGGGCGGCTGACCGACGCGACTCGGCGGATCGCGGGCGGCGACTACGGCGAACGGGTCGAGGAATCGGCGGTGTCAGAGCTCGAGCGGGTCGCCGACGCCTTCAACGCGATGGCGGCTGCGGTGCAGACCGACGTGTCAGCGCGGGAGGCCGCCGAGCGCGAGGCGGTCGCGGCCCGCGGGGTGGCCGAGCACGCCAGCCGTGCCAAGTCGACATTCCTCGCCGCGATGAGCCACGAGATCCGCACACCGATGATCGGCGTGACCGGGATGCTCGAGGTGCTGGCGCGGAGCGATCTGAGCCCGCGGCAACGCGAGATGCTCGGCACGGCAGAGAGCTCGGCCGCGTCGCTGCTGCAGATCATCGGCGACATCCTCGACTTCTCCAAGATCGAGGCGGACAAGCTCGAGCTCTCCCCGACGACCTTCCGCCTGCGCGACGTCGTCGGGCAAGCGGTCGACACGTTCGTCCACACGGCGTCGGCGAAAGGCCTGCTGCTGGCCTGGAGCGCCGACGAGACGATCGCGCCGGCTCTCGTCGGAGACCCGCTTCGCATCCGCCAGATCGTCTCCAACCTGCTGTCGAACGCGGTCAAGTTCACCGACACGGGCGGGATCGAGGTGACCGTTCGTGTCACCGACCACGCGCCCGCTGCGCAGACGATCGAGATCGCCGTCAAGGACACCGGCATCGGCGTCACCCCCGAGCAGCAGCAACGCCTGTTCGAGGACTTCACGCAGGCCGACGCCTCGACGACCAGGCGCTACGGAGGCACCGCGCTCGGCCTCGTGATCTGCAAGCGCCTGGCGGTGCTGATGGGCGGCGACATCACGCTCGAAAGCGTCCCGGGGCGCGGCACGACGATGCGGCTCACGGTCCCCATGCCGCTCGGCAACGAGGCCGACATCGCCGCCGGAGCCGAAGTCGACGCCGCCGCACAGCCGACCCGGCACAAGCCGACCCGTGAGCAGGCCGAGCGCGAGCGAAGCCTGGTGCTGCTCGCCGAGGACCATCCCGTCAACCGCGATGTGCTCGGCCACCAGATCGACCAGGTCGGCTTCCACGTCGACTTCGCAGAGGACGGTGAGGAGGCCTACGAGCTGTGGTGCAGCGGACGCTATGCGCTTCTGTTCACGGACCTGAACATGCCGCGCCTCGACGGGTACGGGCTGGCCCGCCGGATCCGTGAGCACGAGCGAGCCGCCGACTCCGAGCGGACCCCGATCATCGCACTCAGCGCGAACGTGATGCAGGGTGAGCCCGAGCGCTGCCGCCAGGCGGGAATGGACGACTTCCTACCCAAGCCGACGACGATCCCGGCGCTCGCCGGCCGCCTCAGGCGCTGGCTACCGCACCTGTCCTGGAACGCGGCCGAGAGGCCCGTGACTCCGCCGCCGGCCGGCGTGGCCGGCGGCAAGGGTGCGCTGGACCCGGTCGTGCTCGATCAGCTCACCGGCGGCGACCCCGCGCTGGCCCGCGCCCTGATCGAGGACTTCTGCGAGACCACGGGCGGCGACCTCGACGCGCTGCGCACCTCGCTGGCCGCACTCGACGCCGACGCTGTGCGCCGGCAGGCGCACCGGGTCAAAGGGGCCGCCAGCATCATCGGCGCCATGGCGATCGCCCGCGCCGCCGCCGACATCGAAGCCGGCGCCGGCGCGGGAACCGACGTGCAGTGGGACGCGCTGGCTCGCCTTTCCGAGGAGCTGGGCAACGCCCTGGCGCTGGTCGCCGAGGACGCTGCCGGGGTCTCCTCGCGGAGCTGACGCCGAGGCTCAGGGCGACTGGTAGAAGACGACGTCGGTCGATGCCGCGTACTCGGCGTTGCCGTTGTACGAGGCTGCGGCGAACAGGCTGCCTTCCAAGCTCTCGTCCCAGGTGTAGGTCGCCACGCCGTTGACGAGCGGCACACTCTGGCCGGTGTCGTCGTACTGCAGGACCACCGAGCCGGTCGGCGTCGAGCCGTCCGCGGCGGTCACCTTCACGGTGGCGGTCACCGGCGTCCCGACCAGGATGGGCTCGCTCGACGATACGGTCACGATCGTCGTGGTCGCGATCTTGTTCACCTGCTGCGTCAGCGTCGGACTCCGGGCTGACGCGTAGTCAGCATTGCTGTAGGTGGCGTAGACGGAGTCGCTGCCGCCGGGCAGCGTTGTCGTCGTGTACTTCGCGACCCCCTTTGAGCTGATCGGGGCGCTGTACGACGCCCCGTTGATGTCGAACTGGACGTTCCCGGTCGGCGCGGGCACGGTCGACGAGGTCGACGGCGTCACGGTCGCGGTGAACGTCACCGGCGTTCCGTACGTCGTCGGGCCGCTGGCGCTGCTCGTCAGCGACACTGCGTCCGGGATCGAGTTGACCGAGACGCTCTGCGTCAGGACGGCCTGACCGAGGTCGTCCTCGCCCAGGTTCTGCAGTCCGGCGGTGACGACGCCGGCCTGCTGGGCGATCGGCTGGCCGTTGCCGCTGGCGGTGGCGTCGATCGTCACCGTCGCCGATGCACTGGGCTTCAGCGTTCCGAGCGAGCAGACCGCACCGTTGCCGACCGTCTGGCACGACCCGGCCGTGGCCTTGGGCTTCGGGAACGTCGCCCCCGACAGCCCGGTGATGAACGTCACCTCCGTCGCGGTGGTCGACCCGGCGTTCGTGAGCTGAGCGGTCAGCGTCACGCCGGTGCCGGCCAGCACCGAGCTCGCGCTGGACGACAGCGCCGTCGTCACGTCGGTCTGGACGACCGCGGGAACCTTCTGCGGGCTCGACGCTGCGTCGGACTCGAACGGGCCCGAGGCGCACCCGGTAGTCGGTCGCGGCAGGCCACGCTCGTCGCTCCCGCGGACGAGCGCCGAGTTGCAGACCGACGTGCTGCCGGCACCGATCGCCGGGCTCGGACCGGCGCATCCGGCCGGGGTGCCAGCGGCGGTGCACAGCGCCTCGGTGGGGGCGACGAGGCCGCCGTTCACCTGCAGACCGGCCGGATCGAGCCCCAGCGACGGCACGTCTTGCGAGCTGGTCTGGGTGAAGCTGCAGCCCGGCGAGCTCGTCGCGCGGTTATTGCCGAGGTCCCAGAACGTGCCGCAGCTCGCATTCGTAAGTCCGCTGCCGCCGATCAGGTCGTTGCGCGCGACCGGGGCAGTCAGCGAGGGCCCGGCGCCGAAGGGGTTCGGGTAGTACGGCCCGAATTGGGGCCCGTCGCTGTCGATCAGCGAGTTCGTCACGAGCGTCGGCCCCCAGGCCTCGATCCCGCCGTCGCCGCCAACGCTGTTGGCTATCGTCGAGTTCGTGATCGTCGCCGGTCCGCCGGTCAGGATGGCGCTGCCGACCACGTTGTTCGCGATCGTCGAGTCGAGGACCTCCGTCGTGCCTCCCTGGGCATCGTCATAGATGATCCCGGTGCCCTGGTTGTGCTCGAGGTCGGACTGGACCACCGCGATGTTCGCGTCGATGCCGGCGATCGCTCCGCCGTTCTCCAGCGCCGAGCTGTCAGTGATCCTCGAGCTGATCAGCTCGACGGTACCGAGGTTCGAGTAGATCGCCCCGCCGTTGATCGCCCAGCAGTCGGTGAGCGTGCTGTTCACGATCTCGATGACGCCCTCGTCGTTGTAGACGCACCCGCCGGTCGCGGTCTGCTTGCCTTCGCCGTTGATCGTGATGTTCTCCAGCTCGCCCCCGCCGCCGACATCGCTGTAGACGATCTCCCCGTCCGGGCTCGCGAGCGTGATCTTTCCGCCGCCGTTGATGATCGCGTCGCCCGGGAGCGTGAACTGGTCGAGATTGATCGTGCCGGACACGGAGAAGACGATCTCGTTCGTGGTGCCGGGCGCCGCGCAGTCCGGCGACTGCTGGAAGCCCGCGTTGAGGTTGTTGATCGCCTCCTCCAGCGAGCACTTCCCGTCGGTGACCGTGTTCCACGCGAGCGTATTGACCGTGATCTTGTTGACCGCGGCCAGTGCCCCCGCGGACCACGTCAGGCACGCCGCGATCGCGGCGAGATAAATCAGCGGCGCCGGGCGAAACCGCCGGCGGCGCCTTCTCTGCTGTGGACCGGCCATCGTCGCTGCTCCCTTCGTGAAGGATCGGTGTGCGCGCACGGTCCCACTCGCCCCGCAACACGGACGCACGAAGATCGCAGCGCGCTCCACCGGCCGGACGTCCTCGCGTTGCGATCGGGTTGCGATCCACTTGCGGCAGCCGCGTAGAAGTTCGCTACGTCAACACGTCGCGAGCAGGAGGCAGAGATGCAAGGCACCGCAGTCGCGCACCGGATGAGCCGGCCCGGCGTAAACGCCCGCCACGCGGTTCACGCGGGCGCCACGATCGCTTCACTCACGATCACGCTGATGCTGGCCGTGCTCGCGCTGGCGCCCTCCGCGCTCGCTTCGTCCCGCTCCTTCGCCGAGGCCCCCTGGAGCCCGATCTCGATCACGCCGACGCCGTCGGCAGCCGTGGCGGCGAACTTCAGCGGGACGGGCAGTCCTGACCTGGCGGTCGCGGACTCGACTAACAACACGGTCACCGTGTACTCGCCCGGCTCCGGCGGTCAGCTGACGCCGGGCTCGTCCACGACCGTGGGCGGGGACCCGGTGGCGCTTGCCACGGGCGACTTCAATGCGGACGGCAATCCGGACCTCGCGGTCGCCGACAACTCGGGCAACGATGTCGAGATCCTGCTCGGCAACGGGCAGGGCGGGTTGACGCTCGCGCCGCAGGACAGTACGCAGGTCGCCCCGCTCCCGGTCGCGGTCCTCGCCGGCGACTTCACCAACAACGGCCACGTCGGCCTCGCGGTCCTCAGCCAGGTGAAGTCGGATGGCAGCGCGAACAGCGTCGTGACGATCCTCGCGGGCGACGGCACCGGCCAGTTCACGGCGGTCGGCCAGACGCAGGTGCCGGCGTCGTCGAACAGCCTCGCGGTCGGCGACTTCAACGGCGACGGGAATCTCGACCTCGCGGTCGCCGACGTGAGCAACGAGGTGACGGTCCTGCTCGGCGACGGCAAGGGCGGCTTCACCCACGCGCCCGGCAGCCCGCTGCAGTTCCCGGACTGCAACACGCTCGTCCACTGCCCGCCGCAGGTCGTGGCCGGCGACTTCAACGGCGATGGCCACACCGACCTCGCCGTCGTCACGCCTGAGAGCAACTCCGCAAATAACGCCGACGTCAACATCATGCTCGGCGACGGCACGGGCGCGTTCACCGCCGCGCCTCAGGGCCCGATCCAGATCAACGGCTCACCGGCCACCGGCATCGTCGCCGACGATCTGGAGCACGACGGACACCTCGATCTGGCGATCGTCACGAGCGCCGACAACCTCAGCGGCGGCACCGAGCTGTCACCCGGGTACCTGACCGTGCTCTCTGGGGACGGGTCCGGCTCGTTCAGCCTGATCAACACGCAGACGCGGACCGACGAGGAGCCGACGAGCTTGGTCGCCGCCCCCTTCAGCGGCGACGGCTGGGACGATCTCGCCGTCACCGGTGACAAGCACCACCTGCTCGAGCTGTACCAGAACCTGCAGGACGGCGACGGCGATGGTGTTCCGGACGTTTACGACAACTGCCCGACGGTCGCCAACCTCGACCAGCTCGACTCCAACGGCGACGGGATCGGCGACGCCTGCGAGACAAACCCGCTGCCCAAGTACATCGAGACGACCCAGGCGGCCGGAGCCGCCGGCTGCATCGAGGAGGCGCCCGCGGCCGACGACTGCGCCACCGGCAGCGGCCTCGGCTATGCCTGGGGTGTCGCGGTCAGCCCGGACGGACGCAACGTGTACGTCGCCTCCTACGAGGGCAACGTCGCAGTCTTCGACCGCGACCCGGCGACCGGCGCACTGACGCAGCTGTCCGGGACGGCGGGCTGCATCAACGACCCGAGCTACGCCGTCGAGTCGGGGTGCGCACCCGGCCACGCGCTCGTCGGTGCGGACGCGATCGCCGTCAGCCCGGACGGAAAGACCGTCTACGTCGCCGCCGGGAACTCCAACTCGGTCGCGATCCTGAAGCGGGACCCGACCACCGGCGCGCTCACACAAGACCCCGGTACGGCGGGCTGCATCTCCCAGGACGGCGCCGGCGGCTGCACGGCGGTGACGGCGATGTTCTATCCGCAGGACGTCATCGTCAGCCCAAACGGCGACAACGTGTACGTCTCGACGCAGGGCGGTTCGGACAGCACGAGCACGTACCCGTCGACCGTCGCCGTGTTCGATCGCGACCCATCGACCGGCGCGCTGACCCAGCCGGCCGGCACCGCCGGCTGCGTGACCGAGACCGACCAGAAGGACAGCCAGTGCACGTCGGCGAACGGGATCGAGGGCGCGGCCGGAATCGCGATCAGCCCCAACGGCAAGTACCTGTACGTGCCCGCGAGCTACGCCGGCACAATCGGCGTCCTCGACGTCGCGCCCGACGGCTCGCTGTCGCAGCCGGCAGGACCGGCGGGATGCATCTCCGAGTTCGGCGAGGTCGTCGACCAGTCAGGCACGACCTCACCGCCCGGGACCTGCCGCGTCGGCCACGCGCTCGACGCGCCGCTCGACCTTGCGGTCAGCCCCGACGGCAGGCAGGTGTACGTCTCCGGGATCGCCGACGGCGGCGGCGTCGTGACGCTGGACGTGCAGGCCGACGGCACGCTCACCGAGTCGAGCTCGCACTCGGCCTGCACTTCCTACGACGGGTTCGGCTACTCGTGCCTCGTCGGCCGCGGCCTGAGCGCATCCGACATGATCGCGGTCAGTCCCGACGGTAAGCGCGTCTACGTCGGCAACGCCGGTGACGCGGCGCTGGCGATCTTCGACCGCGATCCCGCCACCGGCCGGCTGACGCAGCAGGGCGGCCTCGGCGGGTGCGTCAGCGCCGATGCCTCCAGCGACACGTCGGATGACCGCGCCGGCCAGTGCCAGCAGGGCACGGGGCTGCAGACGGACGGCAGCGGGCTCGCCGTCAGCCCTGACGGCCGCAACATCTACACGACGAACGCGGGATCGAACTCGGTCGCAGTGTTCGACCGTAAATTCCCGCAGCTGTCGCCGCAGCCGGGCTCGCTGGCGTTCACCTCGTCCGGCGGCGCCGTCCCGCCCGCGCAGACGGTCACGGTCAGCTCGACGGGAGGGCTGCCGGCGACGGTGCAAGGTGTCGAGCTCGCGGGGGCCGACCCGGGCGCGTTCCACGTCAGCGGCGATGATTGCAGCGACGCGACGCCGCTCGATCCGGGCGACACCTGCCGGCTCGAGGTGACCTACGTCGGCACCCAGCCGGGGTCGGCAAAGGCGACGCTGGTGATCGCGTCAGACGACCCGCAGAGCCCGGCCGAGGTGGCACTCACCGGCACCGCCACGGCGCCCGCCGCGAAAGGAACCCCGGCGCACAGAACCACGGCACGGCCGCCGCGGATCGCGGCGGCGCGGCTGAGTCCACGGCGGTTCCGCGTCCAGGCGGCGGGGACGGCGCGGCGCGCCCTGCGCAACACGACCCCCGTCGGCACGACGGTCAGCTTCACCCTGTCGACCGCGGCCACGGTCGAGATCGCGATCGTCGAGCGTGTGCCGGGCCTGCGGAGCGGTCGCGCCTGTGTGGCGCCCACACGGACGCTGCGCCTCGCCCATGCGGCGACGTGCACGCGCACCGCCACACGCGCTCGGATCGTCGACCGTGAGAAAGCGGGACGCGACCACGTGCGCTTCAGCGGCCGACTGGCGGGCGGCCAAACGCTAACGCCCGGGGACTACGCCGCGGTGCTGACCGCCACCAGCGCGTCCGGCACGTCGGCCTCGCCGAGGCTCCCCTTCACGGTGGTGGGCGGCGGAGCCCGGTGAGCATCCCCCGGCGACGAGATGGCCTCAGGCGACGCCGTGCGCCACGCACAGCTTTGCGAGCCGCTCCATCGCATCGGTCGCTCGCTCGGGGAGCTCGTCGAGCGCCTTCGCAGCCTCGCGCACGTCGTCGATCGTGACCGCACGGGCCTCGAGCGCGAAGCGCCCGAGCCAGCGGACCGCCGCCCGTTCGAACCGGTCCGGGTCGCCGTTGCGCAGGACAAGACAGATCTGCAGCGCATCGTCGAGCGCGACGTATGGCAGCTCGAGCGCGGCCGTGACGACGAGCGCCTCGTTGCCGGTCTTCAGTGCCCGGCGAAATCGCGCATATGGGCTTCCGTCGCTGGACACGAACATATGTTCGCGCAGCTGTCAAGCCTGCGGCTGCATGCTCACGACGCCCCCGTGCACTGCCGATTACGGAATTAGCGCGCCGGCTCAGCCGCCCGATCGTCTAAATTTCACCACGATCAGAAGTTGAGCTTTAGCTCGATCCCCTTTCCACGAAGGAGCCCTGGTGCCCCAAAACCTCGATTTCGCCACCGGACGTGCGGCCGTACGTTCCGAGCAGGCGTTCCTCCGCGACGTCTTCGCATGGATGTTCGCCGCGCTCGCGCTCAGCACGGGCATCGCGATCTGGTTCCACGCGGACCACACCTTCAGTCAGACCTACCTTCAGAACCACGAGGGTCTGTTCCTGGTTGCGATCTTCGCCCAGCTCGGGCTCGTGATCGGGATCTCACGTGCGATCAACCGGATCTCCGCGAGGACGGCGGCGGTTCTGTTCTTCGTCTACGCGGGCCTGACCGGCGCTGTGTTCTCGGTCATCCTTACCGAGTTCACGACCGGCACAGTCGTCGGCGCGTTCGCCGGCGCGGCGGGCGTCTTCGGCGGCATGGCGCTATGGGGTTTCACCACCCAGCGTGACCTGAGCGGCTGGAGCGGCATCCTGTTCGGCGCCATCATCGGGATCGTGGTCGCCTCGATCGTGTTCTTGTTCGTCGGGGGCAGCACGTTCAACCTGATCCTCGGCTGGGCCGGCGTAATCATCTTCTCGGGCCTGACGGCGTTCCAGATGCAGGGCCTGAAGCGCCAGGCACAGGCGGGCATCGGAAATTCCGCCGCCGCCGAGAAGGCCGTGATCATCGGCGCGCTGGGCCTCTACTTGAGCTTCGTGAACCTGTTCATCTCGATGCTGCGGATCTTCGGCGGCGGGCGGTAGAGAACGCCCACGCCCGCCGCTGAGTAGGGGCGCGACGGCGCGCGGACGTACGGGCGCGCGGACGTGATGCCACTTAAGCCGGTATATGGGGCTTAAGTGGCATCACGTCCGCCGGGCCCGCCGCATCTACGGCGCCGCGGTCCGCCGGGCGAGCCATAGCAGCGCGATCAGCGACTTCGAGTCCTCGCATTCGCGGATCGCGAGGTCAAGCTCGTGCAGCGGCCATGGGATGACCTCGATCCGCTCGTTCTCCCCGCAATCCGCCGGGGGCGCATCGCTCAGGTCCATCGCGAGGAACAGCCACACCCGCTCGTCGCTGAACCCGGGGCTGGTGTAGAACACCAGCAGCTCGTCCCAGTGTGCCGCCTGCTTGCCGATCTCTTCGGCGAGCTCGCGCTTGGCGGTCGCCAGCGGCTCCTCGCCGGCGACGTCGAGCTTTCCGGCGGGAATCTCGAGCGAGCCGCCGTCGCCGACCACCTCGCGCGGCTGGCGTGTGAGCCAGACGTGCTTGTCGTCCAGCGCGATGATCCCGACGGCACCGGGATGGGAGACCTTCTCGCGCGTCACCACCTCGCCGTCGGCATGACGGTAGCGCTCGATGCTGACCGTCGCGATCCGCCCGGAGAACTTCGTCTCGCCGCCGAGCGGCTCGAAGCTGCTCATGCCGACATTACCCCCGCCGCGGAGTCAAGCAGTGCGATCGCTACCTCGAGCATTCCTTCGAGCGCGTCGACGCTGATCCGCTCGCCGGGCTCATGGTTGCGTTCGGTCCCGTCCGCCAGGTTTGCGCACGACAGCCCCTCGGCCTGGAACGCATTCGCATCCGAGCCGCCGCCGGTCACGAGGTGGTGGGGCTCGTAGCCGCAGACCTGTAGCGCTCGCGTAGCCGCGACGACCTGTGGTGCGCTCGCCTTGGCCCGGTATCCGCGGAACAGGCGATCGACGGTCACGTCGAGATCGCACTCGCCCTCGTTCGCGGCGTCGTGGAGGTGGTCGACCATCTCCGTGGTGACCTGGTCGACGCGGGACTCGTCGAGGCCGCGAACCTCGGCCTCGATCCGGCAGCGCTCGGGAACGACATTGGTCGTGGTGCCACCGGCGATCGTGCCGACGTTCGCGGTCGTCTCCGCGTCCAGGCGGCCTAGCCGCATCGCCGCGACCGCGCGGGCGGCCGCGGCGATCGCGCTACGCCCTTGCTCGGGCCGGATCCCAGCGTGGGCCGCCTGGCCGTGCAGTACGGCGACGATCTTGTCGTAGGTCGGCGCGGCGACGACGATCCCACCGATCGGCGAGGCATGGTCGAAGACGTAGCCGAACTCGCTGCTCAGGCTGCCCGTATCGAACGCCTTGGCCCCACGGAGACCGTTCTCCTCGGATACAGTGAACAGCAGCTCGATGCCGACCGGAGGCGGCTCGCCGCTGTCGGCGAAGCGACGCGCGAGCTCGATCAGGACTGCGACCGCCGACTTGTTGTCGGCGCCAAGGATGCCGTCGGCGGCGTTCTCCCACCCGCCGTCGACCACCACGGGGTCGATCGGCGCTAGCGGCGGAACGGTATCGAGATGCGCACACAGCAGGATGCTCTTCGGCTGCTTGCCGCGAATGCGCGCGAGGAGGTTGCCTGCATCGGATCCGACCGCGACGCCGGCCCCGTCCTCCTCCACCGCGAGACCGAGCCCGCGCAGCTCACCGGTCACCCAGTCCGCGCACTCACGCTCCCGCCCCGAAGGGCTCTCGATCCGGCACAGCGCCGCGAAGGTGTCGTTGAGACGCGCCCGCTCGGCGTCGCTGGCACGCCTCACGGAGATCCCGTCACGACGCGCTGGTGCGCGCTGCCTCGATCTCGTCGCCGACGCGCGTGCGAAGCGCTGGGATCGCCCCGCTGCCGGTCCGCCTCAGTTCGGCGCTCGCAAGGGCAGCGCCCACGAACTCCCGGAACAGGGGCGCCGGCCGCTCCGGGCGCGACTTGAACTCCGGGTGGTACTGCGATGCAACGAAGAACGGGTGGCGCTCCACCGGCAGCTCGATGACCTCGACCAGCCGGTCGTCGGGAGACGTGCCCGAGATCACCAGCCCCGCCGCCTCGAGCCGGCGCCGCAGGTGGTTGTTGACCTCATAGCGATGGCGGTGGCGCTCGTAGATCACGGCCTCGTCGTAGAGCTCCCGTGCACGAGTCCCCGCATGGAGCTTGATCGGGTCGGCGCCAAGGCGCATCGTCCCCCCCATATCGGCGATCTCCTTCTGCTCGGGAAGGAGATCGATCACGGGAAACGGTGTCTCGGGGTCGAACTCGGTCGAGTTCGCCCCCGGCATCCCGGCCACCTCGCGGGCGTACTCGCACACAGCTACCTGCATCCCGAGACAGATGCCGAGGTACGGAATGCCCTGCTCACGAGCGACGTGGGCGGCGGTGATCTTGCCCTCGATCCCGCGTCCGCCGAATCCGCCGGGGATCAGGATCCCGTCGGCCCGCTCGAGTATCGGCCTCACCTCCTCCTCGCCTGCAAGCTCGGAGTCGACCCAATCGACCTCGACCTTCGCGCCGTGATGCACCCCCGCGTGCCTGAGCGCTTCGACGACGGACAGATACGCGTCCTCGAGCTTCACGTACTTGCCTACCAGCGCGATTCGCACCGTCGGCGTCGCCTGGCTGGCCCGCCTCGTCATCGCCTGCCAGCCCACAAGATCCGGTTGCCGCGCCTCAACGCCGAAGTGCTCGAGGATGTAGTCGTCGACGCCCTGGTCACGGAACACGAGCGGAACCTGGTAGATGTCCTCGACGTCACGCGCCGACACGACGGCCTCCACCGGCAGGCTCGCGAACAGCGCGATCTTGCGCCTGATCTCCTGCGAAAGCGCAGATTCTGACCGGCACACAACCATGTCCGGCGCGATACCAATCCTCCTCAGCTCATTGACCGAGTGCTGGGTGGGCTTCGTCTTCAGCTCTCCGGCATGCCCGATGTAGGGCACAAGCGTGAGATGGATGAACATGCAGCGACGCCGTCCTACGTCGACGGGGAACTGGCGGATCGCCTCGAGGAACGGGAGTGATTCGATGTCGCCCACCGTGCCGCCGATCTCGGTCACCACGAAGTCGACGTCGCTCGCGTCCGCCATCAGGCGGATGCGGTGCTTGATCTCGTCGGTGATGTGCGGAACCACCTGCACGGTGGCGCCCAGATAGTCCCCACGCCGTTCGCGGCGGATGACCGAGTTATAGATGCCGCCCGCGGTGACGTTCGAAGCCCGGCTCGTGTTCGCGTCCGTGAAGCGCTCGTAGTGCCCAAGGTCGAGGTCGGTCTCCGCGCCGTCCTCGGTCACGAACACCTCGCCGTGCTGGTACGGCGACATCGTGCCCGGGTCGACGTTGATGTACGGGTCGAACTTCTGCAGCTGCACGTCGAGGCCGCGGGCGACCAGGAGACGGCCGATCGAGGCTGCGGCGATCCCCTTACCCAGGGACGACACGACGCCACCGGTGATGAATATGAAGCAGGTATCGCCGGAGAAACCTGTTGCGCCATGGCGTGGGTCGTGAGCCATCCAGTGAGTCCTTAGTCTGAAGTTCTCTTGAGTCTAGTGTTGTGGCTGAAGGTAGCGATCTAGCCGGACGCTCATTCGCGCTAAGCCGCTCGTAGCAGCTTCCGCGCGTGCTGGCTGGCGGCGCGATCGTTCTCGGCCGCGCCGAGCATCCGAACGAGCTCGGCGACCACCTCCTCACCACCGAGCTCGCGGACCGTCGTGCTGGAGGCACCGCCGGCGGCGCTCTTCGAGATGCGGAAATGACGCTCGGCCAGCGAGGCGACCTGCGGCAGGTGCGTGATGCACAGCACCTGCCGGCCTGACGCAAGCGCGCGCAGGTGCTCGCCCACCGCCCGCGCGGTGTGGCCACCAATCCCGGCGTCGATCTCGTCGAACACGAGCAGCGGCGCGACGTGGGCGGCGCCTTCGCCCGCGCCTGGCATGGCGTGGGCGGCGCTCAACAGCGCCAGCATGACCCGCGAGAGCTCGCCGCCTGAGGCGATCTCGCGCAGCGGCCCGGCCGGAACACCCGGATTCGGCGCGATCACCAGCTCGACCGTCTCGTCCCCTGTCGGGCCGCACCCGTCCGGACGTGGCGTCAGCTGGACCTCGAACTCCGCGCCGTCCATCGCAAGCTCCGCCAGACGGGTGCGGACGGCCGCGGCCAGCTCCGGCGCGGCCCGCCGGCGCCCTTCCGTGAGTCCGGCAGCAAGCCCTTCGAGTTCGGCCCGCGTGTCTGCTATCTCGCCCTCTACGTGCTCGAGGGCGATTTCGGCGCCGACGAGCTCCTCGCGCCGGGCTGCGCAGCGTGCGGCGTGCTCGAGCACCGAAGCGATCGAGCCTCCGTGCTTTCGCTCGAGTCGCGCCAGCAGTGCGAGGCGGTCCTCGACCTCCTCGAGGCGGCCGGGAGACGTGTCGATCTCGTATCCATGCCGACGCAGCTCGGCACCGAGGTCCTCGGCCTCGTACAGCACCGCCTGGAGCCGTCCGGAGAGGCCGGCGAGCTCGGGGTCGAGCCCGGCGACCGGATCAAGCGCCCGCACGGCTTGGGCCAGCAGGAAGCCGGCCCCAGGCCCACCCGCCTCCGGGGCTATCGCTTCAGCCGCTTCTGCGGTCGCGGCCGTGATCCCGCCGACGTGGCGCAGGCGATCCCGCTCTGCGATCAGCGCCGCCTGCTCCTCCTCGCTCGGGTTCGCGGCCTCGATCTCGTCGAGCTCGAATGCGAGCAGGTCGAGCTCGCGCTCACGGGCACCCGCCAGCGCCTGCAGCTCTGCCACGCGCCCCTCGAGGTCGCGCAGGCGACCGTGGACGCCGGTGACCCGCCGGCGCACGGCCAGATGATCGGGGCCGCAGTGCCGATCGAGCACGTCGAGCTGAGCGGAGGCAAGCATCAGCCGGCGATGCTCGTGCTGACCGTAGAACGAGAGCAGCTCAGTGCCCAGCTCGCGCAGGTCGGCGACGGTCGCCGCACGCCCGCAGACATACGCCCGCGTGCGTCCATCGGGCCACACCCGCCGAGCGAGCACGATCTCGTCGCTGTCGGCGGCAAGCCGCTCGGAGAGCGCTGGATCGAGCTCCGCCGGTCGCTCGAACACTCCCTCTACGTAGGCCTCCGATGCGCCCGGGCGGACGATGCCCGTCCGAGCCCGGCCACCGAGTAGGAGGTCGAGCGCGTGCGCCAGCATCGTCTTACCGGCGCCGGTCTCGCCGGTGAGGACGTTCAGTCCCGGAGCGAGCCGGAGCTCGGCCCGTTCCAGCAGCAGTAGATTCTCGACCCGAAGCTCGTGAAGCATCCGCGACGGTGTACCAGTCGGCGAAGACGGACCCACCGCGCGGGACCCGGGTACCGTCTCTCGGCCGCGAGGAGGGTCGGGATGAGTTGTGTACACATGTTGTTCATTTCTCATCACGACCCCCGTAGTGTCGGGCGATCCGGGCGACCGAGGCCCGAAACCGCCCGAAAAGTCGCAAGGACGAGCGAGAGACGTGACGCCGGCGTCACATCCCTACGGCCCCGGCATCCCCACGCCCCCGGCATCCCCACGCCCCCGGCATCCCCACGCCCCCGGCATCCCCACGCGCCCGGCATCCCCACGCGCCCGGCATCCCCACGCGCCCGACACTCCACGCCCCGCGCGACCCCAGCGCCAGGCGACCCCCACCCCAGCGCCGCTCCTTACGGTTGCGTCGCCAGGCGGCCGAACTTCTCCCGTAGCCGGTGGTAGAACGTCGTCCCCGGCAGCTGGGCGAGCGACGACTGATGGTCACGGAAGCGCGTCTCCAGCGCCGATCCCGGCGGTAGCACACCGACTGGTCGCCCGTCGACGGCGACGTCGACCGGCTCTTCACGCGAGCGGTTGTGGACTACGAGCATGTCCCCCGGCGCGACCACCAGCGAGCGGGCGGTCAGCGAATGAGGGGCGATGAAGGAGACGGCGAAGCCCGCCACGCCCCAGGCCATCACGGGACCGCCGTTGGCGAGGTTGTATCCGGTGGATCCAGCCGGGGTCGCCACGACCAGGCCGTCGCAACGCACCCGCCCGATCTCCTCGCGGCCGACCGCGTAGGCGAGGTCGGCGACGCGCTTACCGGGCTGCCGGTGCATCGAGACGTCGTTGATCGCCAGCCAGCTGCTGCCGGCCCCCCTGACCTCGATGCCCGGGAGCGGCAGGACGTCGAACTCGCCTGCGAATGCGAGCCTGAGGCCCAGCTCGACCTCATCCGGATCGATCGTCGCGAGAAATCCGATCTCGCCGTAGTTGACCCCGAACACCGGGACTCCGGTCCCGGCGTAGGTCCGCAGACCGGTGAGGATCGTGCCGTCACCGCCGAGCGCGAAGCACACGTCGACGTCACGCTCGATGGGGGCGTCGAGCACCAGCCCCTCGGCTGGATCGAGGCAGTGCTTGCGGGTCTCCTCCGGATCCAGCCGCAGCACAGCTCCGGCCTCCCGCGCGATCTCGCGCAGCGCCTGCAGTGCCGGGCCGGTCTCGTCGGGCCGTCGGTGTGTGAAGACGGTTGCCGTGCGTGGCGGATTCATGGCTCGACCTCGCGAGCCGCCGATTCGAGGTTGTCCACCCCACCGCGTGCTCCTTCGGCGAGCCAGACGAACGTCTCGAGGTTGCCCTTCGGCCCCGGCAGCCCAGAGCTTGCGTAGCCGAGCACCGCGGCACCGAGGCTCCGTGCCGCCTGTCCCGCGCCGATCAGCGCCTCGCGCCGCCAGGCGGGCTCACGCACCACGCCCTTGCCCACGCGGTCGCGCCCAACCTCGAACTGGGGCTTGACCAGAGCGAGGCAGTCGAATCGCTCAGCCGCGCACGTAAGCGTCGCAGGCAGCACCTTCGCGAGCGAGATGAACGAGACGTCGACGACGATCAGGTCGGGCGCGTACGGCAGCTCGTCACGCCGCAGGGTGCGTGCGTTGCGGCGCTCGATCACGGTCACACGCGGATCGCCGCGCAGTCGCCAGTCGAGCTCGCCATAGGCGACGTCCACGGCCACGACATGGATCACGCCACGCTGCAGCAGGCAGTCGGTGAACCCCCCGGTCGACGCCCCGACGTCGAGCGCACGACGACCTTCGACGTCCAAGCCGAACGTCTCGAGCGCGTTTGCGAGCTTGTGGCCCCCGCGGGAGACGAATGCCGGCGTCTGCGCAACCGAAACCTCGACATCCTGGCCGACGAGCTGCCCCGGCTTCTGCGCCGGTCGCCGCTCCGCGCCGAGCCAGACCTCGCCCGCGAGCACGGAGGCCGCGGCACGGGTACGCGACGGGAACAAGCCGCGTTCCGAGAGCAGCGCGTCGAGACGAACCTTGGTCACCGCGTGCAACGGTACCGGCCTGCCGCGTCGAGCCCTTCAGCGCCTGTGACCGACCTCACAGTCGCCGCTCATCTGACAGGGCACCATGTCGAATTATGACTCTCAACAGACGATTTACGTTACCCGCCCACGGCGTGGTCGAGGTCGTGCTGGGGATGATCACGTTGTTCTCCCCAGCGCTGTTCTCATTCGGCCACGGCGGCGTCGTGGCCGCCATCCTGCTCGGCTCGCTGCTGATCGGCATGGCGGTCACCGTCAGTGCTGATAACGGCTCATCACTCGGATGGCATCACCTGTTCGACGTGACGTTCGTGGTCGCGACCGCGATCGCCGCGTTCTGCCTGGCGGTGGCAGGCGAGGCATCGGCCGCGGTGTTCCTCGCCGCGCTGGCGATCGTCCAGTCGGGCCTCAACGTGTCCACCCGCTACGCCGTGGCTCGCTGAGGCTTCCTGCCGGCGACGCCGGCACCGCGCGTATCTCCCCTCCCGCGTGGAAGCGGCGCCGGCCGACTTCCACCTACACCTGCAGAATCCAGCGAACGACCCGCCACCACGGCGGGTCGTTCCCTATCCGGTAAGAGCCTGAGGCTCAAGCGCCGGTGCGGCTGCGCTGGCTCGCTGCGGCCTCGATTCGCTCGGCGATCCGCTCCCCGGTGAATCCGACCTCGTTGTGCAGTAACGCCGGCGCTCCGTGCGTGACGTAGCGGTCGGGGAGCCCCACCCGGAGGATCCGAGGGGCGGGGACGCCGGCGTCGGACAGGGTCTCCCAGACGGCCGAGCCGAACCCACCGGGCAGGACGCCCTCCTCGACCGTGACCAGGAGCTCGTGCTCGGCGGCGAGCTGGGCAGCAAGGCCGGCGTCGATCGGTTTCGCGAACCGCGCGTCGGCGACGGTAACGCTGATCCCGTGATCGGCGAGGATGTCGGCCGCCTCCAGCGCCTTCTGGACACCGGTGCCGTAGCCGAGGATCGCCACCGAGTCGCCCTCGCGCAGGATCTCTCCGGTGCCGATCTCGATCGGCTCGGGGTGGAGCGGGATCTCGACTCCGATCCCCTCGCCGCGCGGGTAGCGCAGCGCTACCGGACCGTCGTCGTAGACGAGCGCGGTGTGCAGCATGTCGGCGAGCATCGCCTCATCGCGGGGAGCCATCAGCACGATGTTCGGCAGACAGCGTAGGAAGGCGATGTCGAACGCTCCATGATGGGTCGGTCCATCGTCGCCCACGAGCCCGGCGCGGTCCATCGCGAACACAACGTTGAGGCGCTGCAGGCAGACGTCGTGGATGATCTGGTCGTAGGCGCGCTGCAGGAAGGTCGAGTAGATCGCCGCCACCGGCTTGCAGCCCTGGAGTGCGAGCCCGGCGCTGAACAGGATCGCCTGCTGCTCCGCGATGCCGACGTCGAAATAGCGGTCGGGCAGCTCACGCTGGAGGATGTTCAATCCGGTTCCCGAGTTCATCGCGGCGGTGATCCCGATCACGCGGCTGTCCCGATGGCACTCCCGGACGAGTGCCTCGCCGAACACCCGCGTGTATTGCGGCGGTGGCAGTCTTCCCGGTGGTTTGGCAACGGCCGATGCCGGGGCACCATTCGTGATCGACTTCGGCTTCGCCGCGTGCCAAGCCTCCATCCCCTCGAGGCCACCCTCGGCGGCCGCGAACCCCTTCCCCTTCACGGTCGCTATATGGACGACGACCGGGCGCTCGGCGGAGACGGCCTCCCGCAGCGCCGCACGAAGCGCCCGCACGTCGTGGCCGTCGATCACGCCCATGTACGCGAAGTCGAGCTCCTCCCACCACAGCCCTGGCGCCCAGAATGCCTTGATCGATTCCTTGAACTGCGGTCCGAGGCGCTCAAACGCGGCACCGATTCCGACGGGAAGCTTCGTCAGGCCGCCCTCGACGCCCTCGCGGGCATGCCACAGGCGCGGGCTCAGGCGTACGCGATTGAAATATCGAGACAGCGCACCGACGTTGGGGGCGATCGACATCCCGTTGTCGTTCAGGACGACCACGATCGGAGTGCCCTGCCCTCCTGCCTGGTGAACGGCTTCGAACGCAACCCCGCCGGTCATCGCCCCGTCCCCGATCACAGCCACGACACGTGCGTCCTCGCCGTGGCCCGAGCGCATCGCCTCCTTGATCCCAACGGCGTATCCGATCGAGGTCGAGGCGTGGCCGGCGCCCATGATGTCGTGCTCTGACTCGTGGATCGCGCAGAACGGCGCCAGCCCGCCGTACTTGCGGATCGTCTGAAGCTCGTCTCGGCGGCCGGTCAGGATCTTGTGCGGATACGCCTGGTGGCCGACATCCCAGAGGATCTTGTCGTGCGGCGAATCGAGCACCGAATGGAGCGCCACGGCGAGCTCGCAGGTGCCGAGGTTGGCGCCGAAGTGCCCGCCGATCTCTCCGACCGTGTCGATGATGTGCTCGCGCACCTCCTGTGCGATCTGCTGGAGCTGATCGTCGCCGAACCGGTGGAGATCGCCGGGCACACGGATTCCTGGAAGTAGCTTGGTCATCAATGGGTTCTGGTGGCGATGAAGTCGGTGATCTGCTCGAGTTCCGTCGCGCCGGACGGAACCGCTCGTGCGAGCACGCTACGAGCGTTCCGGTGGCTCTCTTCGGCCCGCCGGCGGGCTCCTTCGAGCCCGAACTCGGTCACGTAGGTCCGTTTTCCGAGCCGCTCGTCGGAGCCCTGCGGCTTGCCAAGGTCCTGATCGGAGCCGACCACATCGAGAATGTCGTCGACGATCTGAAACAGAACGCCCAGCTCGCTGGCGAAGTTCTGAAAGAAGACGATTGTGTCAGGTTGCAGTTGTCCATCCAGAAGCAGTACGCACTCGATGCTCGCCCTGATCAATCGCCCTGTCTTGAGCTCGTGGAGCCTGCGCAGACCCTGGGCGCCCGCGGGCGCCGTCCCGGCCACATCCAGATACTGCCCGCCAACCATTCCGTCCACGCCGGTTGCCGCGGCGAGCTCGCGCATGGCGTCGAGCACCCGGCCGCGATCGCCCTCCTGCTCGGTCAACGCGAGCCGAAACGCCTCGGCGTAGAGCCCGTCACCGGCGAGAATCGCCACGTTCTCCCCGAACGCGCGGTGGCACGTCGGGCGACCGCGGCGCATGTCGTCGTCATCCATTGCGGGCAGGTCGTCGTGGATCAGCGAGTAGGTGTGGATCAGCTCGATCGCTCCGGCGAGCGGGAGCACCGAGGACGGTTCGCGTCCGATCGCTCTTGCCGTCGCGAGCGCGAGCACCGGCCGGATCCGCTTTCCTCCCGCGAGCAGGGAGTACCGCATCGCCTCGTCCAGCCCGGCCGAACCGGGCTCGCTCGAGAACCGGAGCGCGGTCAAGTAGCGTTCGATCTCGCCGCGGAGGTGCTCGGGGTAGGCGTCTTTGGTGCGGGGCGGACTGCTGGCGGGGTCCGTCAGCATCGGCCGCGTCCAGGCTTGCGCCCCAGCGGCATGCGGGCTAGCCGGCCGGCAGCGGGAGCTGGCCGGGAAGGTCGGGCAGCGGCTCGACGGCGGCGCGCGTGCGCTGACCGAGTTCTGCGCTCGCCTCCGTCGCCAGCCGCGCGCATTCCTCTACGAGCGACAGCACGGCGTCGGGTTCGAGCTCGTCCGCACGCAGACGCTGCACGATCCCGTCAAGGCACTCCGTCAGCTCGCTGAGAGCGTCGGTCACGGCTACAGAGGGTACCGGTCGCGCCCATTCGAAGCTGCCGTGGGCCCGCACGCGAGTCAGGATCTTTGCGCGAGCCCGTCCAGCGCGGCCCGCACGCGAGTCAGGATCTTTGCGCGAGCCCGTCCAGGGCGGCATTGACCAACGCGTCGGCCTGTGCGTTGAGCGCGCGTGGAACCGTGCGGATCTTCCAGCGCTCGAACGCCCGCAAAGCGGCCATCGCCTCCAGGTACAACGGCCTCATCGCCGGATGCTTGACCTTGTACTGACCCGTGAGCTGACGGGCGACGAGCTCTGAATCGTTGACGATCTCCACCTCGCTGGCGCCGAGCGATCTGGCCCGTTCGAGACCTCGCAGCAAGGCCCGGTACTCGGCGACGTTATTGGTCGCGACGCCGATCGCTTCTGCGACCTCGTCGACCACCGCTCCGCCCGGTTCTGCAACCACGACGCCGATCGCCGCTGGGCCGGGGTTGCCGCGACTGCCGCCGTCGACGTTGACGACGAGCTTCACCTGGTGCACCGTTCGGAACTCCGCACTAGTGCACTAGTCGCTCGTGATCTCGGGAATCTCCCCCGGCACGCGCGAACGACGGCGGTCGCGTACCTGGCGTAGCCCACCTGGCGGCGCGCCGCGCTCACGCCGCTCCGACTTTCGCCGGTCGACGATCACGGTGACATCCGGGTCGTCGGCATAGTACGCGGACAGCTTCTCGAACAGCTCATCGGCGAGTGCCTCGGGGACAACGCAATAGATCACGGCGGTGGATGCTAGATCACAACCGCCGTGCGCGGCGATCGAACCGTTGTCTAGTCGAGCGCAAGAGCACCCCGATCGTCTGCGGATGCGTTGACCTCGCGCTCCTCGGCCGGTAATTCGTCGAGCTCATACCCCTGGCCGGCGACCCGGACACTCGGCGGCTCGTCGGCAAGATCGATCTCGTAGCGGTACCAGCACAGCTCCCACAGCACCACCGCGTTGACGACGCTGGGGCGAGCTTCCGAGGGCCTGACCGAGACGCCTGGCGCTCCGAGCGAACGGGCGACGCCGGCCACCGTCCGCGGATGCTCGGACGAGTTGAACGCGTCGACGGCGGAGGAGACCTTGTGTTGTGCGCTGGTCGGGACGGCATGAACATGACGCGGTTCGCGTGCGCGGGAAGGCTGACCGGAGCCGAAGCGGCTGTCCGGTTCTGCGGCCACGGGCGCCGCCGTGTCTGTGTCGCGCCGGGTGCGCAGGCGCCCGAGCAGTGAGCGGCGCTCACTGGTGGATTCGCCCGGGTCGAAGGAGGCCACCGAGCCCTCCCGAACCCATCCCTCGTGGAGGGCGCGCGAGTTGCAGAGCTCGCACACCGATCGGCGCGCGCCTCCAGCCAGGTAGGTGTCCGCCCGCTCGCCCCGCAGAAGCGTACGCCCGCACACGTCACAGGTGACGTGGCTGTTTGAAGTGCGGATGTCGCGGGTACTCACCTAACGTCGAGGGTACCAGCGACCTTCGCGTACTTGCGTGGCTGGACGAATGGTTGCGGTTGTGAGCGCTGTCAGGCCTTCACCGCTTCCCGCTCGGCGCGCGCCTCATCGACGACCTTTCCGGCGAGGTGGCCGGGCACCTCCTCGTACCGCAGGAACTCCATCGTGAACTCCCCGCGGCCGCCGGTGATCGAGCGCAGGTCGGGAGCGTAGGACAGCATCTCGGCCATTGGTACCTCGGCTTTGACCTCGCTCATCCCGGCCGCCGAGTCCATGCCGAGCGGGCGGCCGCGCCGCGAGTTGAGGTCGCCGATCACGTCACCGACGACATCGTCCGGCGCGCTCACGGTCACGAGCATGATCGGCTCGAGCAGAACCGGCGCGGCATCCTCGAGCGCCTGTCTCATCGCCAGCGAGCCGGCGATCTTGAAAGCCATCTCGGAGGAGTCGACGGTGTGGTACGAGCCGTCGTACAGTCGCACGCTGACGTCTTTGACCGGGTAGCCCGCGACGACGCCATGGCTCATCGCCTCGATCACACCCTTTTCGACGGCGGGGATGAACCCGGTCGGGATCACGCCCCCCTTGATCGCGTTGACGAACTCGAAGCCCTCGCCGGATTCACGCGGCGCGATCTCGATGTGGCAGTCTCCGAACTGGCCGCGACCGCCTGTCTGCTTCTTGTGGCGGCCGTGCGCCTTGGCCGGCCGTCGGATCGTCTCCTGATAGGGCACGCGCGGCGGCTTGAGGCTGACGTCGGCGCCGAAGCGGGAGTGCAGGCGCTCGACGATCACCTCGACGTGGACCTGTGAGAGCCCGGCGACGATCTGCTCGCCCGTCTGCTGGTCGCGATGCAGGTCGATCGTCGGGTCTTCCTCCTGCAGCCGCCGCAGTGCGGTGAAGACCTTGTCCTCGTCTCCCTTGCTCTTGGGCGCCACCGCGAATGCCATCACCGGCGCCGGCAACTTGATCGAGGGCATCTGGATCGGCTCGTCGCGAGACGCCAGCCAGTCCCCGGCACGAGTCTCCTTCAGTTTCGCGACCGCGCCGATGTCGCCCGGCCCGAACTCGGTGACGTGCCCTGTCTGGCCACCCTCGAAGGTGAGCAGCTGCCCGATCCGCTCCTTCGCGTGAGCGCGAGTGTTCAGTACCTGCGAATCCTGCTTGAGGACGCCCTGATAGACGCGGAACAGGTTGATCCGGCCCGCGAACGGGTCAGCCCGGGTCTTGAACACGTAGGCGAACAGCTCTTTGTCCTCGACCGGCTCGAGCGTCAGCTCGCCAACCTCGAGGCCGCCGTGCTTGACCGGCGATGGGAGGTCCTCCACGATCGCGTCGAGCAGCCGGTTGGTCGCAAGGTTGCGCGTGGCCACCCCGCATGTGACCGGGAAGATGGCGCCGTGGTTGGTGCCGTCCTTGAGCGCGGCGACGATCTCCTGGTGGGAGATCTCCTCGCCCTCCAGGTAGCGCTCCATCAGTGAATCGGAGTTCTCTGCGACCTCGTCCATCAGCTTCTCCCGGTACTCCTCCGCCTGCGGCCGGAGCTCGTCGGGGATCGGGATCTCGGTGCTGTTCTCGCGCGCCGCGCCGTCATACCGATAGGCCTTCATGTCGACGAGATCGATCACGCCCGATATCTCGTGCTCGGCGCCGATCGGAATTTCGGTGGCGACGACGTGCGGACCGAACGATCCCTTCAGCGACTCGAGCGCACGAAAGAAGTCGGCGCGCTCACGATCGAGCATGTTGACGAAGATCAGGCGAGCGAGGTCGAGCTCGGCGGCGCGCTGCCACAGACGCGAGGTATGTACCTCGACCCCCATCACGCCGTTGACCACGAAGATCGCCGATTCGCACACGCGTAGCGCCCCGAGTGCGTCGGCGATGAAGCTCGAGTCGCCGGGGGTGTCAATCAGGTTGACTTTGCGTTCATTCCATTGAAACGAGGTGAGCGCCGCCGCGATCGACATCTGACGGCTCTTCTCGTCGGCGTCAGCGTCAGAGACGGTGGTCCCGTCGATGACAGATCCGAGCCTGTTGACGGCGCCCGCCTGGAACAACAGCGCCTCGTGGAGCGAGGTCTTCCCACTACCCCGGTGGCCGACGAGAGCCACGTTGCGAATCCGATCCGCGGCTTGGTGCATGCCCATCTCCTCTCTCTCAGGACCAAAAACCGACGATACCGCCTAAGAGAGGCCAACTGCTAGGGGCGGGCGGAAAGGGGAGCGCCACCACCCAGGAGTTCGGCGCCAAAAATCACCAAGCGGCGCGAGCCCACGACCGAACTCTCAAACTAGTCGCCCTCCGGGCGACTAGTCAAGGTCATCCGGCCCAAGCTTCGAGCGCAGCCGCAGCACAGCCTTGGTGTGCAGCTGGGACACGCGAGATTCGGTGACCCCGAGCACCTCGCCGATTTCGCGGAGGGTCAGGTTCTCGTAGTAGTACAGCGCGATCACGAGCTTCTCACGCTCGGGCAGGGCGGCGATCGCGTCCGCGATCCGGTCGCGCAGCTCGCTCTGATCGACCATCGCCTCGGGATCCGGCGCACCGTGGTCGGGGATCGTGTCGAGCAGCGAGACCTGGTCGCCGGTCGAGTCGGACACGTTCCATAGCTCGTCGAGTGCGACGATCGTCGAGTTCGAGATCTGCAGGAGCGCCTCGTGGAACCCCTCGACATCGAGCTTCAGCTCAGCTGCCATCTCTTCGTCGGTGGGCGCCCGGCGCAGGCGCGCCTCGAGTTTCATGTTTACGCGTTCGATCTCGCGGGCGCGGGCGCGGACCGAGCGTGGCACCCAGTCGAGCGAGCGGAGCTCGTCGATGATCGCCCCGCGGATCCGCGTGATCGCGTACGTCTCGAACTTGATCTCTCTTGTGAGGTCGAAGCGCTCGATCGCGAAGATCAGCCCACCGAGGCCATAGGAGATCAGGTCCGCCTCGTCGACATGCGCCGGAAGGCCGGAGCTCATCCGTCCCGCGACGTATTTGACCAGGGGCGAATACGCCACGACAAGGCGTTCGCGGGCACGTTCGTCACCCGACGTCTTGTACCGTCGCCACAGGTCCTGAAGCTCGATGGCTTTGACGTTGGTTTCCAGCGTTTCCCCCCTGGGGATGCCCTAGGCCCGCGGATGACTTCGCAGGTAGGTGGACCGCAGACGCGACGACTCTACCCGAGTGTAGACCTGAGTGGTCGAGATGCTTGCGTGGCCAAGCAGTTCCTGGATCGCGCGGAGGTCGGCTCCGCCGTCGAGCAGGTGGGTCGCAAACGAGTGCCGGAGCGCGTGCGGGTGGAGTTCTGCTGCCCCCGGAGCCTGATGTGACGCATACCGCGTCCAGACTCTCAGACGCCGTCGGACGTCGGAAGTGCTCAAGCGACGTCCGGTTTTGGAGAGGAACAGCGCGGTCTCCTCGCTGGTGGCGAGCGCCGGTCTCGCACGGGCGAGGTAGCGCTCGATCGCGCGAAGGGCATGCTCGCCGGCGGGCACGAAGCGCGTCTTATCTCCTTTTCCCTCGACGCGCACCTGCTCTGAGTCGAAGTCGACAGACTCGAGGTCGATCGAAACCAGCTCCTCGGCCCGCAGCCCGGAGGCGTAGGCCAGCTCGAACAGCGCCCGGTCACGGAGCTCAAGCGGTGTGGTCGCTGGAATGCGATCGAGCAGCGCCGCGACCTCGGTGGGCTTGAGAACGCGTGGCAGATGCTGTGGCCGCTTCGGTGAGCTGAGCAGCTCAGCGGGATTGTCGCCACGCTCCCCCAGCTCGACAAGCGCTCGAAAGAAGCCGCGCAGCGCGGCAAGCTTACGCGCGACGGTGGCGGGCGCCTGTCCTCGCTCGGACAGGCTTGCCGCGTACCGCCGCAGCGCGCGATGATCGATCGACGCAGGCTCGAGCTGATGTCCGGCGGCCCAGTACGCGAACTGAGCGAGGTCGACGCGATACGCACGGCGTGTCTTCTCAGCCGCGCCGCGCCGGCCGAGGTCCTGCTCGAACATGCCGAGGGCGGTATCCCACTGCAGCGTCGCGGACCGGGGACTAGCCTCCGTGGGCGTGAGCAGGTTCTTCATCGACACGGCCACGGGTCAGGTCGCGACGTTGCGCCAGCTGGTCGACGCGGGGCTCGCGGCGGGTGATCGGCTCCCCGAGCGCCCGTGGCATCGAATCCAGGGACCCGACGATGCGTCGACGCTGTGGTACGCGGTTCTGCGCAAGGTCGTTCGGGATGTGTTCATCGGCACCTTGGCTATTCGCCACCAGCCGCACCATGCCTCTTTGCTGCGAGGCGGCTGGGAGGAAGTCGGCATCGAGGAGATCGGGGTGCCGAACGGCTCGACCGCGCCGGGCTCCAGCTCAGCGTCCACTACTCGACGTTGACCAGGGTGCCGATCGGCGTGTACGGGTAGACCTGAGCCGCATTGGAGTACGGCATCTCGACGCATCCGAGGCTCTGCGGGAAGCCGTAGCTGGCACGGATGAAGCCGTGTAGCGCGTCGCCGCCGTTGAAGTAGCTGACCCACGGGATCCCGGGGTCGGAGTAGGGGGTTCCGTCGGGGTTGAGTCCGCTCATGGTCGTGACCGCCACGTGCTCGAAGACCGGGTAGGTACCCGTCGCCGTCGGGGCAACTGAGATGCCAGTGTTGACCGGTGTGGTGTAGACGATGCGCCCGTTATGCCAGAGGTGGAGGTTTTCAGGCACGTCCTCGCTCACCATCACGTAGGTGTAGCCGAAGCTGGAGCGCTGGTCCTTGATCTCGGCGTTGATCAGCGCCTGCCAAACCTGAGCCGGCCCCGGGTCGGTGCCGTACGTGCCTTGCGTTTCCTCGAACGCCATCAGCGCTCCTTGCGAGACGACGCTCTGCTGGTCCGGATTCCATTGCCCCTGCAGCGAGGTTGGCGTGTCGGCCCATTTGAATGAGAAGCTGCCAGGTGGTGGCTTGATCGCGGCAGCCAGCTGCGCGGCCAGGGTTCCCGCGACTGGTCGTCCGGCGGGTCGCCACCGGACCGGCAGGTAACCGAGCTGCGCGAGGATCTGATTCAGGCGCAGGCTCGAGGCCGACGGCACCGTCCACGTGGCGGTGCTCGTGCCGTTCTCGCCGACGACATGAACCCCGCTCGGTAGCTGGACGCTGACCTGCGTATCGAGCCCGAATCCGTAACCGGTGGGCTTGAACATGATCGTGTGGCTGTTCAGCGTGCTCCAGCGCCCGGGCGGGTCGGGCGAGAGCTTCGGCAGCTTCCCACCCAAGATCTGCGAGTACGGTTTCGAGAACGTCAGCGTGATCGGCGTCGAGGACGTGATGTGCGTTCCCGGAGTCGGGTTCGTCACCGCGCTCGACGGCGCGCCGGCTGGAAACCAGGTCACGAAGGTCGTGCTTGCCGTCTCCCACGCCCTCGGAGCCGCCGCGACGGCGAGCGTGCCGGCGAGCGCTGGACGCGCGATCATGACCTCGCTCTGCGGCCGCGCGAACGTGTGATGCTGGAGCGAACCGGCATGCCCGTAGGCGAACGTGGTGACCGGATGGCTGAACGTCAGCCGTAGCGGCGCACCGGAGGCGAGCGTCAGGTACTGAGCGTCTAGCGATGTCGTGGGGGTGCTGAGCGACAGGGTTTCCTTGTCGCGACTGCCCGAGAGCCAGCCGATCCAGCCGGGACGTTGCACCACGGCGACGATCGAGACGTGCTCATTCGGCCGCAGTTTGACCTTCGGGATGATGCGCATGCCGCTGACCGTCACGGGGATCGCGCGGCCGTTCGGCCCGGTCGCGCGCACGCTCAGGATCTTCCCGCCCCCGAGCGCCATGTCGACTCTCGCGAGCGCCGTCGCGTCAGGCGACAGGCTGGGGTGCGAACTCGCGAACACGATGAACACCGCCACGACCGCGAGCAGCAGCGCCACCGGCGCGGTCAGGATCAGCCAGCGAGATGAGTGGCCCATGTTCATCGTCCGGTTGTCGAGTAAGCCAGTCGCCATAACGCACCACCAGCTCATAGGATGCTACAGATACGCCCTCCTGGCCTTCTCGTGCAAGCGACCTTTCACGATGCCGCGCCCGATGGACGCTTCCGGGAGAGGCTACGCTCGATCGCTGCGAGCACGGTCCGACGGGCCAGGTGCGTCGCTTCGTAGTGCGCGAGCGCCTCGAGCGCATCGGCCTCGAGCGAGGCCACGATCTCGATCACCTCTTCGCCACCGAGATCGTCGTAGGAGGCCAGCGGCGGTGCGGCACGGCTCGCGTCGCCGAACGTCTGGGAGGGCGGAGGATCCGCCTGGAGCGCCTGCACGCTCGGGCTCCAGCGCAGAAAGTCCTCCACCTCCCGGTCGTACTGGTAGGGCTGAGTGCCGCTGCGCAACAGCGGCCGCAGGCGCTGCTGCGCGCGCAGCCGTACCACTGCCTCCCTGGTCGTGTAGCGGTAGCTGTAACCGGAGGCCTTCA
>Ga0302326_10002979_pt1 | contig 40480 bp, 39 predicted proteins | sample Palsa_T0_3_FD_202264 | JGI IMG/M metagenome (GOLD analysis project Ga0302326, IMG submission 202264) | Peat permafrost microbial communities from Stordalen Mire near Abisko, Sweden - Palsa_T0_3 | ecosystem: Environmental > Terrestrial > Soil > Palsa > Peat permafrost | place: Sweden: Abisko... | reverse complement strand
GCGATTATTGCCCGTCGTATTGTCCCAGGTAAAGGCGGATGCAGACCCGTTCAGGGCCCAGAACATCTTTTGTTCGTTCTGTGCCCGGGCCGGCAGGAAGCAAAACAGAATAGGAAATATATAGAATAGCTTGTACATTTTTAATTCTCTTCTTAATTGTAGTTATACCCTACCGTCCAGTAATAACTGGTGCCGTCATAAAAATAGCTGAGGACGTCTGTTGCACCGGCGGTGGTCGTCAATGCAACAACCCCGCCGCCGCCATTGATAACTTTTGAGCCGGCAGGCAGCGTGAGGGTCCTCGACCCGGTGGCATCCTGCGTGACCCTGATCAGGCCATACATCCCGGCTACTTCGTTAGTGATCGCCAAGGTTGCGTTACCGGTGAGGGTAACCGCTGCCGTTGCGCCCTTGGTCTGATCCCAGGTAGTGGTAGTCCCGAAAGACAGTGTTTGGAAGGTGGAGGTATAATTAGGTGCATTGAGGGTACTGTCGAAATTTCCCCTGCCATGGACGTCCACCTTGTAGGCTGCACTCGTCTTGCCGACCATTACATTTCCAGACCCATCGATGCGCATCCTTTCATTGGTGGATTGGGTGGTTCCGCCTGTCATGAATACCAGGGCCTGGCCGGCGGTGCCGGTACCGATCAGGAAATTATTGCCCGTGGTATAGAGATAGGCGTCATCGGGATTCCCGAATACACTTTGCGTATTGCCGCTGCCATTCATCCCCAGGTCCACATAGTTGACGATCTCCGTGCCATTGTCTGCCGTAGCGACCACATCGGAGGAGGCGGTATTCCCGTTGGACTTGTTTTGGATATTTAATTGAAAGTAATTGTTGAGCGTGCCCCTCGCTACGATCGCGTTGAAGGAATTGGTCGTTCCTGCATCGATCAGGAGTTTCTCCTGGTAGGTGCCGGTGGTGAAGCCGGGAGCAGCGCCAATGCCCACATTACCCAGGCTATCCAGGATCATTCCCTGGATATTGTTGGTGCGGGAACGAAGGCTGGTATTATCGGTCGTACCCAGGAAATTGGTTGCGTAATTCGTTCCGGTATTCCCGGTAAGCGACCAGGAAGCGCTGCTGGTCAAGGTCGAGAAAGGAAGTTTCCTTACGGTGCCGGAAGCGATGGTCAGTACACTGTCCGAAGTGGCGCCGGTCTGCACGCCGTTCAGGGTCAATGGATTCGTCCCCACCACATGCAATGCTGTCGCCGGTGACACGGTGCCTATGCCCACGAACCCGGTCGTACCATCGATCCGCATTCTTTCATTGGCAGATTGAGTAGTGCCGCCTGTCATGAATACCAATGCCTTGGCGGCGGTGCCGGTGCCGATCAGGAAATTATTTCCCGTTGTATAGAGATAGGCGTCGTTTGCGGCGCCCATTACATTTTGCGTGTTTGTGCTGCTATTGATACCCAGGTCCACATAGTTCACGGTCTCTGTGCCGTTGTCCGCCGTAGCGACTACATCGGAGGAGGCGCTAGTCCCGTTGGATTTGTTTTGGATATTCAATTGAAAATAATTGTTGAGCGTGCCCCTCGCTACGATCGCATTGTATGAACCGGTGGCTCCCGCATCGATCAGGAGTTTCTCCTGGTAGGTGCCGGCAGTGAAGCCGGGAGCTACGCCGACACCCAGGTTGCCAAGGCTATCCAGCAGCATTCCCTGCACCGAATTCGTCTGGAATCGCAAGCTCTTCAGATCTGTCGTTCCCAGAAAATTGGTCGGATAACTGGTGCCGGCATTGCCGGTAAGCGACCAGGAAGCGCCGTTGGCTGCCAGGGAAGTCCAGGCCGAGTTCGTATAATAATAAAAGCCCTTTGAACCATCTGTTTGGTAGACGAGCAGACCCTCCGCCGGGCTCGAGACGGCGATGCGCTGCGCGGTCGTCATGCGGGGCGCGAGAAACCCTTTTGACACCGAATACACATCCAATACGGAAGATGCTTGTCCCGTCACATATGCACTGTTATCGGTGACTACTACGGTTTGTGCGAAGCTCTTCGTAGTAAAGAAGATGAAAGCAAACAAAATGAAGGTCGTTCTCATTGTCATACTGTAGATTTAAGGATCAGCGTAATACCAGATCGGCCCCGGCGATCCTTACGGGATGATTGTCGTCTCCTGTGGAGTATTCGACACTAAGTCTTCCGGAGTGATAATTGATATCGCTCTTTTTATCCAGGGTGAGGCGGAATCCGCGGGCTGTGTTTGGCGTGTAGACGGCAATTCCTTTTGCGGTACCTGCGAGGGTCGACTTTCCGGCGGCAGAAGTGTAGTAAACGGAAATATCGCCATAGATGGACATATTCCCTGTCCGCTGAAAAGTCATGTTCAATATGGGGATCGTGTCTTCGACCATTTGTACAGAAAGGTCCGAAATTCGCACCTGGGTGTTGGATGCTCCGACCCTTATGATAACAGGTATGGAAATACCGAAAATGGGAATAAGCCGGATGGAGATACCGGAGTCCGTCGCAGGCCCTTCTTCACCCAGGGGCGCCTTACCAGGAATTGCCCTGAAATACAAATGCGACCGGTACTCCCCTGGCACCAGTTCATTTATTTTCGACAACTGGATCTTTACGACCTGGGATTCGCCGGGACCAAGCTCGACGCTGTGCGGAAAAAAACGAATGAATCTGTCGGCAAATCGCTCCCCTGAATCAGGCTGGTTGATCTCTTCAAATCCGCCGTCTTCCTTCATCCGGACATGCATGAGGGAGATAACGTAGCGGGCGGTATCCTTGCCGCTATTGGCCAAATTCAGCTCCTCATACCTTTTCGTTCCCTCGAAGATCACCCTTCGCGGCAACAACAGGAGATCGCCCTGCGCCATCGTCCTTTGCGAACACAATAGCTGCAGGAGCAGCCATCCAAAAATCAAGCATCTGCGGTTCGTCATTGAATTTAATTTTAAAGAAAACGTTGCTTGAAACAACGTCTTCTTTAATTGAACGGGATTAGTTGTAGTTGACCGTTACGCTAAACGGAGTTCCTGACACATAGAGACCCGCTGCCTGAGCTGCGGCTACGTTCAGGGTAGCGCCTACGTTAAGGGTTTGTGTGCCTGCGGTCAGCGCGCCCGTTGCCGAGGGAGTGCTGGTAAAGGTAGTAGCCGTCATGGTGTTCGCTCCGTTTGTCAGGGTCGTAGCGGTAGCCGGGAGTGTGATGGCATAGGTATAAGTACCCTGGCCGGTGACAGTAAAGGAAGCGGCGGTTACCGTTCCGAATACGGCAGGAAGCGTGCAGCCCCCTGTTGCTGTGCGTGTACCGGCAGGAGTCAAGACGACCGTTCCGCCAGTTGCAGTCTGTACAGCCACATTACCGAAGTTCATGTTGACGACCTCAGCGATGCTGATCGGTGTTACAATAGTTGCAGTTGCGGTGGCTGTTGCCGTTGCCTGTGCAAAAGTACTGGATGAGAAAGCGATCAGCGCAAGTGCAGTAAAGGCCAATTTGGTTCCTGTTTTCATTTTTGGATTCTTTTAGATGATTTAAAAATGCATCGCCCGGTTTATCCGGCGCAGATAGCAGTGCACAAACGGAATCGGAGGTATTATATTCAATATATTTACTATTAATTTGCCTTTGTTAGTTCGACTACAGGAAGACGGAGAATTCGACTACAAGAAATGCCGGGCCGGCCCCTTATGACCAGGATCAAGCTCCAGCCTGACCTTCGTCACACAAAGGAAGAGAAGACCGGTATACATTGCGGTATCATCAATAAAAAATCGATCATGGAAGCCTATACCTGTTGCCAGAGCTGCGGCATGCCGATGGACCGCCCCGAATTGATGGGGACCGAAAAAGATCGCTCCAAGAGCACGATCTACTGCATCTATTGCTACCGCGACGGCGAGTTCTACCAGCCCGACATGACCATCGGGCAAATGAAACAACACGTGAGAGAAGAGCTTCGAAAATCACGCGCAAGCGAGACTGTCATTGCAACGGCCGTCAACCGACTGCCATACCTCGGCCGCTGGATGGGTATTCCGGCGATACACCATTGCGCCGAATGGCATTGAGGAAGATCATAGCCAACAATGACCGTCGTCAGGGTCAATCTGCGGCCAGCTGGGTATTTTTGGGAAACACCGATCATGAAAAACATATTGATAGCCACCGATTTCTCGCCGGCCGCCCTGGATGCCACTCAATATGGGATGAGGCTGGCAGCAGCATTTGAAGCCCGTGTAACCCTCGTAACCGCCTTCGAGGAAATTCCCATCCCCGTGGGCGAAGCCATGAACATCATTACGAATGAAGACATGCGAACGCTCGCCAAGCGGCAGCTGGAAAAAGAAATGCGCCGATTGAACGCGGATATCCCCTTGCACGTCGACACGCTGTTAAAGAAAGGGCCCGTTGTGCGCGCCATCCTCGCTGCGGCGGAAGAGACGCATGCCGACCTGATCGTCGTCGGCATGACCGGCACGGAAAAAGATATTCGCAGGTCCTTTGGCAGCGCCGCGACCACCCTGGCCCAAAAAACACCGGTACCCTTACTGGTCATCCCGGAAGAGGCCAAATTCACGCCGCCCACTGCGATCGCCCTTGCAGAAGATGTGGTCAGGCTAAAGGAAAATGAAACACCCGAAGCTGTCCGGCAACTGCTGGCGAAATTTCACGCGAAGCTGTTTGTTATCCGCGTTTTCAACAAACAGCAGGGCGAGGTCATCGAAGTCCTCCATGACCCGTCCGACGGGCGCCGGACGATCGGCGCATTCAGCCCGCTGCATAAGATCGCCGGGAACAAGCATGTCGCGAACGCCCTGGAGAATTTTATCGAAGAGAACCCCGTCGGCATCCTGGTGATGCAGCCTCAGCGATGGGCCCCGCCTGAAAAATGGTTCATTCGCAGCAATACGAAAGAAATGATCTTCCAGACCAGCATCCCCCTGCTGGTCCTGCCACCGGCCAAACATATAATGTAATCAGATGGAAAAAAACGTGGACAGTCCATTACGCTAAACCGATTTTCATGCTACCATCACCTGCCTCGGCAAAGAAAATAAATATCGTGGCGACAAAAAGGGAAGGAACATCGAATCCCGACCATATTCTCCAGCAAGCTTTTGAAACTTCCCTGCAGGCAAATATCATTTCGCTAGTGGGAACAGGCAGACTCATCAGAGCGAACAGGGCCGCTTGTAAGCTATTTGGATATTCAAAAAAAGAATTATTAACCAAGAACAGGAAAGACATATTCAAGAGAAAGGAAGAGAGTTATAAAAGGATGCTCCTGGAAAGGACAAGAGAAGGAAGCGCAAAAGCCGACTTGTCGATAATAAGAAAGGATGGCAAATTATGGCCTTGTGAAATCACTTCTGTGGTATTCAAAGATAGTGAAGGCATCGAAAATTCTATTACGAGCATAGTGGATCGGAGAGAAAGGCTTTCACTACAGAAAAAAATAGATGTTGAAAATAAAAGATGTGTCGAAAATAATATCATTGTCGCCCAACTAAAATGCGATTCCCGCCAGGCGGAAAATAATGATTGGATAAGATCAATTACCAAAACGGCTTACGATGTGACCTGGGACTGGGATGTAGTTGCCAATCAGATCTCCTTTGGAACAAGTTACGAGAAGGTTTTCGGGTATAAATTGCCGACAACAAAGGTCACCTATGAAAAATGGATGGATTTCTTCCAACCGGAAGAAAGAGAGGCTATGAAACGGAAGATAAAAACAGTCTTCGATTCTGATAAAAAGACCTGGGAAGACAGTTTTCAATTCATCTGCCCCAGCGGGACCTTGGCCCATATCATCATCAGGTCAAATATCATCAGAAACGACACCGGAAAAGCCATACGCATGATCGGGGTGATTCATGATATAAGTAAATTGCAAAGATTGGAAGAAACGCTTGATCGGGAAATCAAGCTCAATCAAAGCCAAATAACGGAGGCCGTGGTGGAAGCCAAGGAAATGGAAAGATCGGATATTGGAAAGGAACTTCATGATAATGTGAACCAGTTATTGGGGGCATCCATGTTATATCTCGATATGGCCAGGAAGGATATAACTAACGGGGAGATCTATTTAATACACTCCTCCGAGTACACGTTCACCGCTATAGAAGAAATCAGGAAACTGACAAAGGGATTGGTGACCGATACCATCAAAGCATTTGGGCTCTGTGCAGCAATTGAAGACATTGTCCGGGATACGATGGAGGCCAGCCCTGTGAAAATACATTGTGTACTTCACCCCTCTTTGGAAAAAGGAATGAGTGACAAATTCAAGATGAATGCATTCAGGATAGTACAGGAACAGCTGAATAATATACTTAAGCATGCAATGGCATCTGATGTAAACATTATAATGTCCGAAATAAAAGGGAAATTCACGCTGACCATCGCAGACGATGGGATAGGGTTTGATAACACGAAAAAATCAAATCAAACTGGAATAGGCATGCGCAATATCATCAGTCGCGCGGAGTTTTACAGCGGGAGCGCCAGGTTCATTACCAAACCGGGAAACGGCTGTAAATTGGTCATCACTTTTCCGGCCACCCTTACGCGTTAATAGGAAAGCCAACTTTCAAATCATAGCCCCATCGCAGTTAACTAAATTATCTGGCCCCAATGAATGCTCCATCCTGCTTCACCATAGCAGACCCCGCTTCTTTTTCATCAAACAGGATCTTCCTCACCGGCGATGCCATCCTGATACCCACCTTATCGAATCCATTCTTAATTGCCAAAAGAATATCGCTTTTCATCGGGTAAGACGCCTCATCCGCCCTGCACCAGGCCTCCACGCTTAAAGTGATCGCAAAATTTTCAAGGCTGGTCACCCGCACGGGAACGATCGATATCCCTTCCTCCATCATAGACTGGGTGCGATTATCGGCAAAATCCACGTGGGCCACCACGATCTTTTCAATCTCCTTCATCGCCTTGCCGATATCCGTCTCATAATCCACCTGTAGAGTAATAATATTGCATACCCGCGTACTCTTCAGATCGGAATTAATGATCACCACATTGCTCACCAACGTATTCGGAATGATCATCCGCCTGTTCTGCTCATTACGGATGATCGTAAAACGCAGATTGATATCCTCCACCACACCGCTTTTCCCGTTATTCAGTTCCACGTACTCACCCACCTTGAACGGTTTGTAAATAAAGATAAAAATGCCACTGATGAGATTCCCAAATGTCTGCTGTGCCGCCAGCCCGATAATGACTGATATTATACCTGCACTTGCCAGCAAAGTCGTCCCGACCTTCTCCAGGCCAGGCAGCAAGTGCAAGACCACGATGAGCGCCAGGGTAAAGATGACGACGCTTGCCGAATTCTTAAAGATCCTGTAATTGGAGGGATGGACATTCATTCGCCGTGAAGAATGCAGCCAGTAACGCCCGATGGCCTTGCGCGCGAAATGAGAGAGAATCGCAGCAAGGATCAGGATGCCGGCAATCAGCAAAATTTGTTTCATGTCCATCAAAGCCGGCTGCATATTATAGATATTTTACCGGTCACAAAGCAATTGGCAGACCGGGAAATGCCGAAGGCTCAAAAACAGTGCTTTTTTTAATATCCGCCTTGGTTTCATTTAGATAAACCTCGGAGTCGTTCCACCGCATCTGCATGATATGATCCACCGCCACGAGCACTTTATTACCGCCCGGCAAATGACCCGTATCGACCACCAGATTCAGTACTTTCCAGGTCCGATCATCAATTACAAAATTACAGATATGACCGAGCTCCCCGTCTGTTCCATGCACGTGAAAGCCGGTTACATAACTTGTGGCGCGCAAATGCAGATCAACCGCAGGTCTGCCCTTCACATTCTGAGGAATATGACTGACTTCTTTGATTTCCCCCACCCCTTGCGCATAAAAACCGCTTTCCCAATACCCTTTCCAGGAATAATGACCGTACAACTCAATTTCCTGCTGCCGGGAAACCGGCTTTTCCGTATCGATATCCGGACTATGGCGTATTTGATCCTGTGTTAAGTTAACCCGGAAGACCCCGGGCATTCCGCCATCTTCGAGTAAGGCCAACGGTGCAATCAGCACCTTACGACCAGACAGCCAGTCGTCCGTTCTCAGCACCAGGTAACGCACCGTCCATGATTCATCATCAAAGTAAACGTCTTCAACCTTGCCTACTTCCCCGTCGCTGGCAACTAATCTACAGCCCACCAAATTATCTATAGTACGCTCCATACGACCGCGCTTTTATATGACACATTTCTTAAGAACCATCGCCGATCAGCTCGACGTCTACCATCACCGCTTTCTTTGATGTCGCCTTGATAGCCCATTCGATCACCTGCAACCCCATAGCATAGGCCAGCACTTCATGCTCCGGCGCTTTCGACACTACTTCCGCTACTATATCCGCATTCATACCCAAACCCAGATGTATGGGCAAACTTACGGGCAGCACATCGCCTTTCCCTCCCTTCTCTTTGGACAGTTCATATCCCTCCTGAAGTGCAAATGGCGTATCCGTACTTTTTTCAATGGACTGCACCAGGGCATACAAGCGCTTCAGCAACAAGGCAGTCAGCACTTGCTTGTGTTTCGGTCCCTCATTAACAATATGCTCCGTCGCCCATTGATTCAGGTCCGCATCCTTTATCAGAAGATTAATCAATGCCGCGGGGCTTCCTACTAATTTTAATCCTTCGCTCTTATGGTGGGGCTTCTCGTCGTGTTTAGACATCATTCAATATTTTTTTAAATAACAATTGGTTTCATCTTGAATGCAGTTCATTGTCAAATACGGTGTCCTGCGTTTCAGGATGCAAAAACTCCGATTCATCGTAAGGCCGTGCGTCTTCGAGCTCTTTACTCGTCACATCAACCAAGACCTTTGATGTTGCCCATTTTATCTCCTTAATATGCATGCGTGCGATGAGCACCCTCTTGCCCGTCAACCAACTATGCATTTCAATGACCAGGTATTCGATGTGCCAAGTCTCGTCATCAACAATAAAATCTCTCAAATGGCCCAGCTTCCCATCCGTAGTTTCAATATGATAGCCGGTGACGGCATGGGTGCTGCGCAGATGCAGATCTCCAACGGGCGGTGGTGACGGCTCAACAGCCGGGGGCGTGACAATCCCCCAGATACCCCCTTCATAAAAACCCGTTCCCCAATAACTCTGCCAAGGGTAATACTGATGCAGCGCTACCTCCTGCTGACGGGAAACCGGCAGATCCGTATCGATATCGGGGCTGTTCTTTATCTGCTCTTTGGTAAGATTGACCGGGAATATGCCCGTCCGGTCATTTCCCTTGATCAGGGCATGCGGTGAAATGAGGACCTTACGGCCGGACAGCCAGTTACCGGTCTTTACAATCAGGTACACGATGATCCAGGCCCGGTCATCGAAATAAAACTCCTCCACTTTGCCCATCTCGCCATCTGAACCCTCCATCCGGCTCCCGATTAAACTATTGACATTGCGATGCATAACACCCCCTTTTGTTTAACCCTACAATGTCCTCCTATTTTGACCGGCAATCGTTACACATATCGACCGATGATTTATATAATTCCCACCTCTATCTTTTCCACGGCAATGCGGTTCAATTAAAAAATACCTTTACACACATGGGAAACGAATTCATCGAAAATGCATGGCCTCTTCATGTACCCGACAGATTGCTTGATGGTCCATTCCTCTTTTTCGACATCCTCCAAACAATCGGCAAGATCAAAGAGGAGGATGCAACCGGAAATAATCTCACCCTAGAGAAGGGCGGCTTACTCACACTGCATAAGAGCGTCGAACACACCCTGTGCGCCAAAGAAGAATCCGTGATCCTTTTAACCATCGCCGTATGTCTGGTCGATCCGATATGACCAAGCCACCGCCCAATTCCAATTCCGACCTCGTCAGAGATATTATTATCGGCATGTCCGATGGCCTCACCGTTCCTTTCGCTCTCACAGCGGGGCTGAGCGGCGTGCTCAATACGACCCACCTCATCATCGTTTCTGGCTTGTCCGAAATCGCCGCAGGCTGCATTTCTATGGGTCTCGGCGGCTTCCTCGCCGGAGAGTCGGAAGTAGAGCATTATGACACTGAACTAAAAAGAGAATTCAGCGAAATAGATACCGTGCCGAAAACGGAATTAGAAGAAGTGGAAGATATCCTGATGGAACTAGGAGTAGAAAAGTCCCTGAGCACCCAAGTCGCCCTGCAGATCAGCCGGGACAAGAACCGCTGGGCGGAATTTATGATGAAACTCGAACTGAATATGGTGCAGCCTGCCCGGAACCGCGCCGCCAAAAGCGGCGCCACCATCGCCCTTTCTTATTTAGCGGGCGGCTTTATCCCACTGTTTCCTTATATCGTAACCAGAGACAGCAAAACCGGGTTCGACATATCCTGTATCGTCACCATCCTCGCCCTGATCATATTCGGCTATATCAAAAGCAAAGTCACAGGACAACCCCTGATCAAAGGGACGATCAAGGTCGCATCGATCGGCATCCTCGCCGCCGCCGCCGCCTACCTGCTGGCCAAGGCCGTCAGTTGACACCCTTCAGCAATTCATTTGCAGTTTCCGGTAAAACCGACTCCCACCTCCTGCCACAGGTGTGAATCATATAAAAAAATAACGCGAGTGTGTAATGCTAAATCCCTCCGGGATGCGCAGCTTTACAGCTGCGGCAGTATTGCGCAATGACATTTTAAAACCAGCAACAAATGATCCCAACTTCCGCTATAAAGTCTGTTAAAGTCATCCCCAAAGAAACAGCCCTTTCCGGTCCTTTGTCCAAAGAAGAACTGCGCAAGACCAACGCCTACTGGCGCGCCGCCAACTACCTGTCCGTCGGCCAGATCTACCTCTACGATAATCCGCTGTTGAAAGAACCCCTGAAACTATCCCATGTCAAGCCCCTGGTCGTCGGGCATTGGGGTACGACCCCCGGGCAGAATTTTATCTATGTCCATTTGAACCGCGTTATCAAAAAATACGACCTCAATATGTTCTACGTCGCCGGGCCCGGTCACGGCGGTCCCGCCCTGGTAGGCAATACTTATCTCGAAGGCAGCTACAGCGAGATCTACCCCGACATCACCCAGGACGAGGCCGGCATGAAAAAATTGTTCACTCAATTTTCCTTTCCCGGCGGCATTTCCAGCCATGTCGCTCCCACCACTCCGGGGTCGATCCATGAAGGTGGAGAACTGGGCTATTCCCTGAGCCACGCCTTCGGAGCTGCCTTCGACAACCCCGATCTCATCATCGCCTGCGTCATCGGCGACGGCGAAGCAGAAACCGGCCCCCTGGCCACCGCCTGGCAGTCTAACAAATTCCTCAACTCCATTACAGACGGCGCCGTGCTGCCCATCCTGCACCTCAACGGATTTAAGATTAGCAATCCGACCATCCTTGCCCGCATAGAACATGAAGAACTCGACCAGTTCATCCGGGGTTGCGGCTGGGTTCCTTATTTTGTGGAAGGAGATGATCCCGAAACCATGCATCAACTCATGGCAGCCGCCACAGAAAAAGCCATCGAAAGCATCCACCGGATACAAAGTCATGCCCGGAGCGAAAATGACAACACCCGCCCGCGCTGGCCCGTCATCGTGCTTCGCTCGCCCAAGGGCTGGACCGGCCCGAAAGTCGTCGATGGTCTGCCCGTAGAAGGCACCTTCCGGTCACACCAGGTTCCGCTTGTCGTAGATCCCACCCATACCGGCCATGTTCCCCAACTAGAAAGCTGGATGAAAAGCTATAAACCCGAAGAACTGTTCGACCAACAAGGCAGACTGCTGCCCGAACTCGCCGACCTGGCCCCAACGGGCGACCGGCGAATGGGCGCCAACCCGCATACCAATGGCGGCGCGCTTCTCCGCGACCTCCGCATGCCCGACTTCCGCGAACACGCCGTAGATGTCAGCTCGCCGGGGAGCATCGACGCCCAGGATACCCTGGTCCTCGGCAGCTTCCTGCGCGACGTCGTCCGCCTCAATCAGGACCACCGGAATTTCCGCATCTTCGGTCCCGATGAAATGCTCTCCAATTTCCTCGGCGGCGTCTTCGAAGTCACCAATCGCCAATGGGAAGCCCGGACCGTGGACAACGACCAATTCCTCGCCCCCACCGGGCGCGTCCTCGACTCTATGCTCAGCGAACACCAGTGCGAAGGCTGGCTCGAAGGATACCTGCTCACCGGCCGGCATGGCCTGTTCACCAGCTACGAAGCCTTTATCCGCATTGTCGACTCCATGTTCAGCCAGCACGCCAAATGGCTCAAAGTGACCAGGGAGCTGCCCTGGCGCAGACCCATCGCTTCCCTGAATTACCTACTCACTTCACATGTCTGGCAGCAGGATCATAATGGTTTTACCCACCAGGACCCCGGCTTCCTCGATCACGTCATTAACAAGAAAGCCGATATTGTCCGGGTGTATCTTCCGCCCGATGCCAATTGCCTGCTCTCCGTTTTCGATCACTGCCTTCGCAGCCGGCATTACGTCAACGTCGTAGTAGCTGGAAAACACGCCCTACCCCAGTGGCTCAGCATGGAACAAGCGGTCGTACATTGCACCGAAGGCATCGGCATCTGGCAATGGGCCAGCAACGACCAGCAGACCGGGCCCGATGTCGTCATGGCCTGCTGCGGGGATACGCCCACGCTTGAAGTCCTTGCCGCCGTGTCCATCCTCCAAAAACACCTGCCCGATCTGAAGATCCGGGTTGTCAACGTCGTGGACCTCATGAAGCTCCAACCCTGTACCGAACACCCGCATGGGCTCAGTGATGATGACTTCGACTCCCTGTTCACCAAAGACAAACATGTCGTCTTCGCTTTCCACGGCTATCCCTGGCTGGTCCACCGCCTGACCTACCGCCGCACCAACCACCACATGCACGTTCGCGGCTACAAGGAAGAAGGCACCATTACCACGCCCTTCGATATGCGCGTACAAAATGAGATCGATCGTTTCCACCTCGTACTGGACGTCATCGACAGAGTGCCTCATATCGGACCCAAAGGCGACTATCTCAAACAGATCATGCGCGATAAGCTCATCGAACACAAACACTATATCGATAAACATGGCCAGGACATGCCCGAGATCCTTCACTGGAAATGGGGAAATGCCTCATGAAACCAACCATCATCCTTCCTTTTTACGTAAAATTCGGGATAGTGCTCCTCAGCCTGATCGCCCTGTTTTATATTGCGATCCTCGGAAAGGGTATCCTGGCCCCTATGATCTTTGCCCTCCTGTCGGCTACCCTGCTGCTGCCAGTGGCCGGTTACCTGGAGAAAAAGTGTAAGTTTCCGCGAAGCCTCGCTGCTGTTTGCGCGGTTTTGCTGCTGCTCGTCTGCATAGCCGCGGTCTTTTATATAGTGGCCTCGCAAATCAACGGGGTTGCCAATGATCTGCCCCTACTCAAAATCCAGGTACGCTCCACGCTAACAGCCCTGCAAAACTGGATCACCCTGAAATTCCACGTCGAGATCATCCGGCAGAACAATTACTTAACCAATGCGGCGTCGCAGCTGCTGAACAGCGGCCCTTCGATCATCGGCGCTACGCTCCGATCGGTCATGTCCAATCTCATCTTCTTTCTTTTCATTATGATCGACAGCTTTTTCCTTTTGTACTACCGCCGGCTGCTGGTCAAATTCCTGGTAGCCGTATTCAGGGAGGAAAATTCGAAAACCGTATATGCGATCATCGCACAGGTGCAAAGCAAGATCAAGCAATACATCCGGGGGCTGCTGCTGGAAATGATCATCGTATCCTCGGTTTGCTGCCTCGCCTTATGGATACTCGGCATAAAATATTTTATTTTGCTCGGACTGCTTACCGGTCTGCTCAATCTGCTGCCTTATATCGGCATTTTCATCTCCCTGCTGTTAAGTATCATGGTTACCGTCGCGACGGCCGGCCACGTCCTCCTGCTGATCGCCACCTTGTTTGGTATTCACCTGCTGGACGCCAATCTCCTGCTACCTCTCATAGTAGGGGCAAAAGTGCGCCTTAACGCCCTGATCACCATCCTCGGAGTGATCGTCGGCGGAAGTATCTGGGGCATCACCGGCGCCTTTCTGGCCATCCCAATCATTGCCATCACCAAGATCATCTGCGAACGCATCGACAGCCTGAAACCATGGAGTATTTTACTGGGCGATGAACGGGACGAAAAACCTCCCGCGCCCCTGAAAGTCACGATCAAAGAAAATACACATATAAAATCTTTACAAATATGACGAACAAAAAAGCAGACACCGAATTACCCTCCGCCGTAGCCAAAAGCAAACCATCGGCCCCGGTAGCCGACCATCAAAAAACCATTGCCAATCATCAGCAGGCGGCCGCACATCATACAGAGGCGGCATCGCCGGGGAGTTCATCAACGACGATGCCAAACATCACGCTCAAATGCTAAAGCGGACCAACTACCAATGATCGAGACCAACAATTGGGTAACCAGTAAAATAGCCAAAACCTTTTTTACCATCGTATTCATCTGTACGGCCTACCTCATTACCGGGCAATTCGTCGTGGGCGCCTTCGACATGATCCTGTTGTTATTCATCATCGATTTTATCGCCCTAACTCTGTCCACCGATATTGTTACCGGCTCTCAAAAACCCGGAAGTTGGAAAATAAAACCGCTCGTCGAATTGGGATTTGTTCTGGGTTTGCTGAACAGCGCCGAGGTGTTCGCCTCGTTCTTTTTGGGTAGAAGATATTTCCAGGTCACCAGCATCGACCAAATACATTCCTTCGGCTTCGCCATCATGTTCTTAAGCGGCATTGTCGCCTACTTCGGAGCTTGCGGCTTCCCGATCAATCACTGGATAAAAGTACAAGCGAACCGGCGAATGGCGAACACGTTTTAATGATTATCGCAAGCCGCTTTCAATATTTTAGAAAAAAATACCCAAATCAAAATAGACACCAGCGCCGCCGCCAGGATCAGCAACGGCTTACACTCGACCAGGACCTTCAGGCCGCTGACTTTGCCGCCTCCATCCCCGTCTTCTTCCAATCCTCGCGCCACCCGATCGTCGATCGCCTCTGCGGGGATCAACAGCACGGAGACAATCGACAGGAGGCCGAAAAATGCCGCCAATATAAAAATAGCTGGCATTCCGAACTGGAAACCAACCAACCCGATAAAGCGGCGCCTACCACATCGCCCGCATGGTTAAACGCCTGGTTTTGCCCGTTCTGCCGGTTAAACCCTGTCTGCCGGGCGATTCCCAGCGTAATCCCGATCACCGTCGGGCCGATGCCAAAGGTATTAGCTCGTCATGAAAAGCGCATGAACCCGAAATTAATTTCGCTTCATGCGGTATCTTTGAGTCGAAATTTTTTGAAGGCGATTCTGAAGGCCTTTTTACGCTTGTAAGAGTATCGGGATCACCGGACGGCGAAACCCTGAAGTAATCTATTAAAAAAGCGAAGCTCCCTCAAAAAGAACGGACTTTTCCTGAAAAACAGGAAGTATGATTGTAAATGATGCACCTTTACCAGGATTACTTTCTGCGAATATCGAACCATGATGTCTCTCAACTATTCTTTTACAAATTGCCAGTCCGATCCCAGTACCCCGGTACAAAGCATTATTATTAAGTCTTTGGAAAATAGTAAATATTTTGCTGGCATACTCCGGCTTAAAGCCAATCCCATTATCGTTAACACATATAACGCAAAACTTTGTATCCAGAATGTCTTCGTCCATCTTACCAATTTGCCTTCCATTTGCAATTTTGTAAGTAATACTTATTATAGGTAAAATATCCGGTTTTATAAATTTCAGAGCATTACTTATGATATTTTGAAACAACTGCCTTATCTGGACGGGATTGGCCTCAATGATTGGCAATTCTTCAACTACTGTAATGATTGCTTTTGTTTCCTTCAGAACAATATCAAGGTCAGCAATAACTTCTTCAATAATTAATTGAAGCTTAATCGGCCGAAATAACATGTCATTCCTGGACAACTCAGAATATTCAAGAATGTCAGTAACTAAATTCCGCATCCGTGAAGAAGCACTATGCACTATATTAATGCAGTTTTGTCCCTGTTGATCCATGACCGCATAATACCCATCTTTTAACATTTTGCTATAGGTCATTATCTTTCTGAGCGGCTCCTGCAGATCATGCGAGGCTATATGGGCAAATGCAGATAGCTCAATATTTGCATCTTTAAGTATTTTAATATTCTCATTTAACTTACTATTTAAAATGACTACTTCATTTTCTGAAAGGATGCGTTCTTCAATTGCCCTTTTAAGATCCGTCACATCACTCCATACAAGATTTAGCGCCATAAAATCCTCCAGATATATAGCATTTAGCGACACGTTAAAATATCTTCGTATCCCGTTAGCATCAAAAAAAGACAACTCCACTTTTGTATCATGTTGAACATATTCCCCAAAAAACCTTTCAAAGGTTTCAGATTGCTCATTGGAAATATATTTGCGTAAATTGGTGCCGATCAGGCTCTCAAGCGGCAAGTCAAGCATCTTCGCAAAACTGGAATTGCTATAAAGTATTAGTCCATCCGTATGAAGAGTAATCACACCTTCGGACATATTTTCAATAAATCTTCTGTAAGCCTGGTCTGCAGTTTTTGGCGCCAGGACTTTCTCAGTTCCATTGCTTGCAACAAAGACGGCATCGATACTCCCTTTCCTGATGCTCTCGATAATCTCGGTAGCCTCAATCAACTTAATATTAAGCTCATCTTTTTCGCGAATTAACGTCTCATTCTCTTCTAAAAAATGTTTGATGTCCTTAACCATGAGTTTATAAGCAATTGAGGGCTTCCAAAACCATTGAAACGTTTGACAGATCGCCGATTATCCTCCTTTCGGGTAATGGGCTTTTTATGATCATAACCGGAACAACAATTATTTGCTCGCTCGTGGCCAAGTCAGGACGCTGGTAAATATCTATAATCTCCAATTCATAGTTATCTTTCAGATGCTCCTCGCATATCCGGCTAACATTTCTAACTGCGCGCACGGAGTTTTGTAATATTCCTGACACGAATAACCGCAGAATATACTCCGGACGACCTCTATTCAATGGCTTTCCGGAAATGCTACCCGGTAACTTTCTTTTCAGTTCTGACATTTTCGCGGATTTTGTATCATAAACTTACTTATTTCTGCTTTTCGATTTTTCGGAAGAACTCCGGATTTTATTCCTTAAATCTGTGATTTCCAGCTTGTCTCTTTCATTACTTTTCGCCAACAACTCGCCTTCAACTTTAATTTGGTTTAAAACTGCTACTTCAGATTCAAGATTGGTCTTTAGTAACGCTATATTTTCTTCCATCACTTTACGCTTTCTTTCAATCTCGCTCTTCCTGCCCTTAATATCATTTTGGAGTAATTTGCGCTGCTCCTCTTTTTGAAGCGTATGTTCAAGTTTTGCCGAACCCGTCAAAATCCCGTCCGCGCTTATGTAAATAGGCAGGAGCGCAAGACCATCGTCGGTTATTACAAATTCCCGTACCTGGGTGGAATGGTTCATTCCCCGCGATTTAAGAATATAGATGCCCCTATTACGCTCGCTATTTGTTTCAATATCACGCACAAGTATCCATGTATCCACCATTGCCGAGATTCCTTCATCGCTTGGATTACTTTTAACTGTTTCCAGGGTAATAGCCGCTGTAAATAGTACAGTTATATTCTTGCTTTTCAAAAAATCAACAAAATGTGCCAGCATTTGCCTGATTTCTGTATTAATCCCTTCTGATATTAAATTGGTAATCGGATCCAGGACGATGATTTTAGGCCCAAACTCCTCAATAATTTTTTGGATTGCAATTAAATGTAGTTCTAGGTTCTGTATGGTCGGCCGGGATGAATACATCTTCAATACGCCCGATTTGATATATGGCTCAATGTCAAGACCAATTGAACGCATATTTCTCGCTATTTGGGAGGAAGATTCCTCAAATGCACAATACAGCCCTCTAATTTTTTTCAAGCAAGTTGCATTAATAAGTGAGATCGCTATGCTTGTTTTGCCGGTACCTGCTGAACCCGATACAAGTATACTACTTCCCTCGAAGAACCCTTTCCCGTCCAGCATGCCATCAAGGTCTTTAACGCCGGAACTAATTCTCACAGTAGATAAACTCTGATTCGCCAATTGTGACATAAGTGGCAAAACAGAGATCCCATTCGCATCAATAGTGAATGGATATTCGTTTATGCCATGAACAGAACCTCGCATTTTCACTATTTTTATGCGCCGCGTTGTAGTTTGATTGACTGTCCGGTTATCCAAAGCAATGACACAGTCGGCAACGTACTGTTCTAACCCGTTTTTCGTACTAAAACCATTATCGCTTTCAGAGGTAATTATCGCGGTCACCCCTTTTTCCTTCAACCATTTAAATAGCCTCTTGATCTCAGGTCTTATTGCATTGTTATCAAATCCGTAAAACAGGGCGTCTAAAGAATCCAGTACAACACGCTTTGCACCGATCCTGGTAATGGCATTCTGCAATCGTACGAACAGGCCTTCCAGATCATATCTTCCAGCCGCAATATTTTGACTTTTGTCAATCTCTAAATATTCAATGTAAATTTTTCCTTTTTTAATTAAACTGTCAAGATTAAAATGAAGAGACTCCGTATTGGTAGCGAGTTCTTCTTTCGTTTCTTCAAACGACATAAAAACTCCCGGCTCATTGTACATTAAGGCTCCCTTCACCAGGAATTCCATAGAGATAACTGTTTTCCCGGATCCTGTGTTCCCGCAAATGATCGTAGGGCGACCTTTGGGCAAACCACCATCAGTAATCTCGTCAAAACCGTTAATACCCGATGGGGCCTTTTTTAGTGTTACATTTAATACTTTCTCTTTACTCTTGAGGGCCATAGCAAATAAATTTACTTGAACAAGAAGGATATACCATATTCAGACCTCCTTAAAGACGGCAGGGCGTCGTAATAAAGCTATGTTTTATTTCATAAACAGTTTCAGCAAATCTCTGCTATCGCTCGCAATCTGTGAATGATATAACACTTTTTATTTTTTGTATAATAAATCAGAAGCAAAGAGATCTACTTTTACACCGGTTCAATGATGTCAAAAGAAATAAAAAATATAGAATCATTAATTGATTCCACCATCATAAAAGGTTTAAAAGATGATTTACTTACCAGTGAAGATAATTTTAAGCAATTATTCGATAGCAGCCATGTTCCGCAATGGATGTATGATAGGGATTCCTTGTTTTTGATCTTTGTCAATGAGGCTGCCATTAACAAATACGGGTATTCGGAAGAGGATTTCTTGCGCATGACCATTCTGCAAATTGTTCCACCCGAAGAAGCTCAAAAACTGATCCTATATAATGAGTTCATGAAAACTACAAAAGAACCTTTCTCAGTAGTTAGCCCCCATCGAACAAAAAATAATGAAAGGATACTAGTTGAAACTAGTTATTTCAATATCAGGCACAATAATCGGCAACGTATTCTGGTAATTTCTCGTGATATAACGGAAAAGATTAAGCTTGAGCAAAAAATATCATTGCTCAAAGCCGCCCGTCAGCAAAAAATAACGCGGTCAACGATCAATGGACAGGAAAAGGAACGCGATCAGGTTGGTAGAAAACTTGATGACAATATAAACCAGCTTTTAGCAGCCGCGATGATGTATCTGGAATTCGCGCGGACAAACGAGCAGTTGAGAATCGAATACATCGATCGGGGAAAACAAATACTTACTAAAGCAATCAACGAGATTAGGTCGCTCTCAAATTCCCTGGCGCCGCCTCTGCTTAAAGACTTTGGTTTTAAAGATTCTCTCGAGGAATTGATCTCAAATTATCTAAAAAGCCAACCATTAAACATAAACCTGGTATTTGATGAAAAGTTGGATGGCGTGAACCAGGAAATTGAGATCCTACTCTTCAGAATCGTACAGGAGCAGCTAAACAACATTCTAAAACATGCAAATGCAAAAAACATACAAATCAGCCTGCGTGTTACCGATCAAATCCATCTATCAATAAAAGACGACGGCAACGGTTTTAATATTGCAATACCTAGAAAGGGGTCAGGAATAACCGATATGATTAACCGGGTTGAGCTGTATAATGGTTCGATCGAATTGATTTCTCAACATCAAGGCGGCTGTATGTTAAAAATAAATATTCCATATGAAATCAATAGTAAGGAAAGAGAGTATGCGACGATATTTATTGTCGAAGATGACCCGGATGATCAGGAGATTATAACCAGAGCTTTTGCACAGATGGCTCCTCACTACAAAATCACCTTTTTGAATGATGGTAAGTTGCTGGTCGATCTTCTTCAAACATTCCCTGATAATGAATTGCCTGCATTAATTGTGCTGGATTACAATATGCCTTTGCTCAATGGACTGGAAACATTGAAGGTTCTGGAACTTGATAACCGGTTTAATAAGATCCCAAAAATAATATATAGCAGCTCATCCCAAAATTATATCAGGAATTTATGTTATTCCGAAAATGCTAAAGCATACATAACCAAAGGGACAACGATGGACGAAATCAAGGTAAATACCCAAGAAATGTTATCCTTTCTCCCGGCCCATGTGCCTGAATACCAAGCGGCCGCGAAAGTGAAGGCCCCCTCTCATTGTTGAGGAATATTATTCTCTAATTTTCAATAACCCCGCATTGATCGCCACCACGATCGTGCTGACCGTCATCAACCCGGCCCCGGCCGCAGGGCTCAGCAACACACCTTGCTTATACAAAACCCCGGCCGCTAAAGGCAACGCAACGATATTATACCCCGTCGCCCAGATCAGATTCTGGATCATTTTCCGGTAAGTCGCCTTGCCGAACAAGATCAGGCTTACGATATCCTTCGGATTGCTTTTCACCAGCACGATACCCGCCGTTGCCGCCGCCACCTCGCTGCCACTGCCGACGGCAATCCCAATGTCCGCCTGGGCCAGGGCCGGCGCATCATTGACGCCATCCCCTGTCATGGCGACAAATTCACCTTTCCCCTGCAATTCTTTTATCTTCTCCAATTTCTGCTGAGGCAACACCTCCGCTATAAAACTATCCATGCCTAGCGTATCGCTCACACTTTTGGCCACTTTGCTGTTATCGCCCGTCAGCAATATCGATTTGGTATGATTTTCTTTCAATGTCTTCACCGCAGCTGCTGATTCCGGCCGTATCTGATCCGACAGTGCCATATAGCCTGCCAACACCCCGTCCGATATGACAAACACCACCGTCTCCGCCTCACCCGTACTAAACCCTTCCGGAACAGCCAGCTTATTTTCTGCCAGGTAGCCAGCGCTAACGACCAATATCTTTTTACCTTCCACCGTCCCCGTCACTCCCTTACCCGTTATGGCGGTAAAATTTTCCACTGCCGGCACCGCAACAGACAGTTCCTTTGCCTTTTGCAGAATGCCCGTCGCAATAGGATGCTCCGATCGTTGTTCCAGCGCCGCCGCCAACCGTACCACTTCTTTTTCATCCAACCCCTTTTGAAGCACCAACACCTTCGACACCCCGAACTTTCCAACCGTTAACGTCCCCGTTTTATCGAATACAACCACGGTGATCTTCCGGGAATTTTCAAAGGCCGCACGATCCTTGATCAGTAGTCCGTGTTTAGCCGACAAGGCCGTCGATCTGGCCACCACCAGCGGCACCGCCAGTCCCAATGCATGCGGGCAACAGATTACCATTACCGTCACCATCCTCGCCATGGCAAACGACAGCGAATAACCCGACAGATCCCAATATAAAAAGGCGCTCAACCCCGCCGCCAAAGCAATAACCGTCAGCCATTTTGCCGCCGTATCCGCCAGCAGCTGCGTTTTTGATTTTGACTTTTGCGCGTCATCCACCAGCTTCACTACCTGGGCCAGGTAAGAATCCTTTGCCGCGTGCGATACGGACACTTTAAACGATCCATTCCCATTGACTGACCCGGCAATTACGTTATCTCCGTTCATCTTTCTCACAGGTTTCGATTCTCCGGTCAGTAAAGACTCATTCAAGTAGCTTTCGCCCTCCATTATCACCCCATCAGCCGCCACCTTTTCCCCCGGCTTCACCAGGATGATGTCTTTTTCTTTCAGGGAATCCGTCTTCACCTCCTGTGTCTTATCCCCTGCCACTAGGTGGGCCTCCGAAGGCATCAATTGTACCAGCAACTCCAGGTCCTTTGACGCCCCAGCAATGGACTTCATTTCTATCCAGTGCCCCAAGAGCATGATACCTATCAGCGTCGCCAGCTCCCAGAAGAAATCCTCTCCCTTAAGTCCAAACACCACCGCCACACTATAGACATACGCCACCGTGATCGCAAACCCGATCAGGAACATCATCCCCGGCGTTTTCGTTTTCACCTCATCCCCCAGTCCCTTTAAGAAAGGCCAGCCCCCATAGAAATATACCGCCGTCGACAAGCCCAAGAGCACATAGCCCGAATGGGGGAATATCCAATGAGCACCCAGGAAATGCTGTATCATCGGAGACAATAGCATGATAGGGATCGTCAGCCCCAACACCACGTAAAACCTTCGCCTGAAATCTGCGATCATCATTTGATGATGGTCATGCCCATCCATTCCCATCGCAGGGTTCGGGTTCATTTTCACTGTGCGATGATTGATGCTTTTTCTGATAACTTTTTCGAGCCCGGGCATTTCAGCGGGTAAACGCATAGTTAAATTTTTGACATGTCTAGTACTGCCGCTCCGTGTATTTCCCCTTTCCGGAGCGACGCCAGGGCTTCATTCGCCTCCTGAAGCGGGAACAAGCGGGTATCCGTCTTTACGGGTATCTGCGCGGCCAACGCCAAAAAATCGTGACCATCCTGACGCGTCAGATTCGCCACCGAGCGGATCATCCTTTCTTCCCACAGCAGTTCATACCGGAAAGAAGGAATATCGCTCATATGGATTCCCCCACAAATCACGCTACCCGCTTTATCGACATCCTGCAAGGCTTTCGGCACCAACTGCCCTACGGGTGCAAAAATGATCGCCGCATCCAGTTTCTCCGGCGGAGACTCCCCTGATCCGCCGGCCCAGACCGCTCCGAGCCGGATGGCAAAAGTCTGTGATTCAAGATCACCGTCCCGGGTAAAGGCATACACCTTCTTTCCCTGGTGCAGCGCCACCTGTATCAGGATATGTGCCGCTGCCCCAAATCCATAAATGCCCAGGCGCTCTACCCCGGGACCGATCATTCCGTAGGACCGGTATCCGATCAGGCCCGCACAAAGAAGCGGCGCTCCTGAAGGATTTCCGTATTTATCATCCAATGAAAAACAATGATCCGAATAAGCCACCACATATTCGGCATAACCGCCATCCATCGTATAGCCGGTGAAGAGTGCATTTTCGCATAGGTTCTCCTGCTGTCGAAGACAATACCGGCAATACCCGCAGGTATACCCCACCCAGGGAATACCTACCAGATCCCCCAACTTCCATGTAGTCACCGCTGCGCCCAAAGTCACTACCCTCCCGACGATCTCATGACCGGGAATAAGCGGAAGTTTCGGATGCGCCAGCTCACTATCCATAATGTGCAGATCCGTCCGGCAAACCCCGCAGGCAATGACCTTCACCAACACCTGGCCAGCTCCAGGCACCGGCACCGGCACTTCCTTCAAGATGAGCGGATGGCCTTTAGCTTCCAGGACCATTGCCTTCATTATCGCTGGAATCCGCGAATGAGCATTATCATTCATTACTTAATACCATTGTGGGACAAATTATTTTCAAAAAGGCTTTCACCGCTCCTTTCCCGCGTCTGCACCCATTCCAACAATCGGATCGCTGTTTCGACTGCTGACCCCGGATTCTGCCCGGTGATGATATTTCCGTCAACCACCACATAACTCGAAAAATCCGTTCCCGCCCGGTAGTCAGCGCCCAGGGAACGAAGTTTCGTTTCCAACAAAAAGGGAAGGGTCTCTCCCAACGCACTCAATTTCTCTTCCCTATTACTAAAACCAGTAATACCCCTTCCCTTCACCAAAGGATCACCGTTCATTGTCATCAAGGGGACCAACGCCGCTACCGCATGGCCAACCAAACCGATGGGCTTGCCCTGCGCAATAAAACCCTCCAGCAGGTGTTTCATGGTCTCATTCCCCGGAAAATCCCACATCGCCCCGTATCCACCCGCTACAAACACCAGATCGAAATTGTCCGCGCTGACCTCTCTTAGCGGCAAGGAATGAGAACAATGATACATCGCCCGCGAATCCACCAAAAATCGTTTCGTATCTTCCGTCTCCTCCCCTATAGGCCTCCACCTCGGATCAAGCGGAACCTGCCCCCCTTTCGACGACGCGATGGTGATATATTCACCCGCATCTCTGAATACATAATAAGGCGCGGCCAGGTCTTCCAGCCAAACGCCCGTTTTATTCAGCGAGTCGCCCAAGCGGTTGTTCGAGGTAGTGATCAGTAAACAGTTTATGGCCTTCATCTGAAATATTGTCTAATTCTCCAGTATCACCTTCAATGCCTTTTGTTTCGCGGCGTGCTCAAACGTATCATATGCCTCGATCATCTGATCTAGCTTAAAGCGATGGGTGATCAGTTTTTTCGCCTCGATCTTCTTCGACTGAACCGTCTTGAACAGCATCGGCGTCGTCACCGTATCCACCAGCCGGGTCGTGATCGAGATATTCCGCGACCACAAGGTTTCCAGGTGCAGCGTCACAGGCCTACCGTGAACGCCGATATTGGCAATATGCCCGCCAGCTCCGATAATAGCCTCACACAATTCAAAGGTCGCCGGCAGTCCAACCGCTTCGATAGCTGTATCGACACCCCTGCCGTTGGTAAGTCCCATTACCTTTTCGATCGCGTTCTCCGTAGCGGTATTAATTACATGCGTCGCACCAAAAGTTTTGGCGACCTTCAATCGGTTGTCATCCTGGTCGATAACGATTATTTCGGCCGGTGTATAGAACTGCGAAGTCAGTAGGGCCGCCATCCCAACCGGACCCGCACCGATAATGGCTATGGTGTCCCCTGGTTTCACCTGTCCATTCAGCACCCCGCATTCAAAACCCGTCGGCAGGATATCGCTCAGCATCACCAACGCCTCTTCATCCGAGCCTGCAGGAATGGCATACAAACTGTTGTCCGCATACGGTATCCGCACGTACTCCGCCTGGGTTCCGTTGATCATGTAGCCCAATATCCAACCGCCTTTTTCGCAATGAGAATACATTCCCTTCTTGCAAAAATCGCATTTGCCGCAGGACGTAACGCAGGAAATGATCACATGATCCCCTTTTTTGAAATTACTCACAGCGCTTCCCACTTCCTCTACAATCCCCACCCCTTCATGTCCTAATATCCTGCCTTCCTTAACTTCCGGAAGGTCCCCCTTCATAATATGCAGGTCCGTCCCGCAGATCGTAGTTTTCAGGATTCGCACGACCGCGTCCGTTGGCTCCAGCAGGACAGGTTTGGCCGTTTGCTCCCAGGCTTTTTTTCCTGCGCCGTGATAAACCAATGCCTTCATCGTATCACCCTTGGCCGATGATATTTTAATCCCCGGTGGTTTACTTACCACCGCTTCTTTATCCGAAACCAGATTTGCCATTATATATGTTTTAAATTATTCCTCTCAAAAAAATAGAGCAGGAAGCAAAGCCTCCTGCTCTATTATCTAATCTGCCAGTTCGTATGCATAATCGACCACCAGGTCATTTTCCACCGACCCTACTCCGCGTGCCTTCCAGGCTATCCGTGCGGCTTCAGATTTTTGATACCAGGAATCCACCTTGCCCGTGAGGGTCACCTTGGTTCCTGCTACCTTTACCTTGATCTGCCGATCGCTTAAAGACCAGTTGCGTTCCAGTGCACTTTCAATATCTTTTCGCTCGATCTCATCCTGTGTATCAGCCTTGATCGTAATATTGTTAGTCACACCCGTTACACCTAACAGCCCCCCCACGGCAGTTCTGGCAGCTTCCTTTTGAAAATTCCATTCCAACTCCCCTTCCAGGGTAACCCATCCTTTCTCTACCTTTACTTTCACTTTATCGCTCGGAATCTCGATGTTCCATTTAAAAGCATTCACCACTTCCTTGGCAATTTCGTTATCATCTTTTTTAAAGGAATTGTTGGCAAATTTGATCTCGATCTTTTCCACCACGACTTTGACTCCAGCCACATTTCTGGCGGCCACTTCCGCTTCAGATTTCTTCCAGTAACTGTCCACAGTTCCCGTCAGGGTAATGATTCCCTCCTTAGCCGTGACGCCGATCTCCCCAGCGCTCAATAATGGCTCCCACTTGATAGCTTCCTGCACATCTCTTTGTAACTCCGCATTTGTCTTCATGTTATTTGTTTTAATGAACATTTTAGCGCCAAAGGTCGCGCCTTTCTCATTGGATTTATTACACATAACCACGCGGCAGTAGTATAATTCACACTCGGGATGAGTTTCTCAATGGAACCCTGATTTCTAATGTAAACCCTTCGTCTTTGGAACTGTTGACTGTGACTTCGCCGTTTAAGACTGCGACGCGGGCCTTGACATTTCGCAATCCTATTCCAGGTATGATGCTTCCCTGCACCATCCCGATGCCGTCGTCCGCTATGCTCATTTCAAACTGATCAGATGATGTGCTCAGCAAAATATTCACAACTTTCGCATGTGAATATTTTACAATATTTGTAAATTGTTCCTGGGCGATGCGATAAGCCGATAGTTTCAGTTCGCTATTGAGAAAATCATCATTTAAATGATCCGTATTTAGGTATACATCCATGCCGGCGGTTTCCAACATATCACTGCTGAGGTCCCTTACCATTGAGGCGAGATCGGCCCCCTCAAAATCCGGCGCCACCAGTTGATGCGAGATCTTCCGGGTTTCGTCGATGGCATTCTGGATATTATTAATGGCCGATCCTACATATTCAATCATCGACTTTGGATCTTCCCTTGCAGCAGAAAGGCAAATTTTTGTGGCTGCTAATATCTGGTTCACATTGTCGTGCAGTTCCGCTCCAATAATATTTCTGTCTTTTTCCTGCGCTGTCAATATTGCCGCAAAAATTTGTTTTTGATTTTCCAGCAGTTGCCGGGCCAAATCTGCTTCCGCCTTGTGCAATTGGACTTCGGCGCTTTTTCTGGCGGAGATGTCTTGGGTCGCTCCGATCATAAGGGAAGTTCTATTGTCACCGTTGTATATCAGATGCCCCCGATCGTAAACATGAGCGTACTCGCCATTGAACTTTCTAAACCTATACTCTTCCTCCCATTTAACGGCCATACCACTAGCAAAAAAAGCATTCATACTGGTCAGTATGCGGCTTTTATCATCAGGATGAATCCGGGATTCCCAAAATTGCTGCGGAATCAGTGCATTCTCAATTGGATAGCCAAAAGCCCTCTTATGGCCGCCATCAATCCATAGTATCTGTCCCGATAGAAAGTTCCATTCCCAAAGGCAATCAGAAGTAACCTCCGTTATCAGTCGATACATATCATTGATGGATTTCAGCTGCCGCGCCGACGGTCCCGGATTTTCTGTTGAATAGCAACCTTTAAAAGAAACAGACAAAAGATCCTCAAAACGACAGGTAGTCAAATCAAACCAGGAATTCTTTTCTTCCCAATATATGCTAAAATGGGCTGGAATATCCTCCAGCAATGCCTCGTGGTAAACAGTATAAAAACTTTCAGGGATCGCGTTCTTAAACTGTATCCAAATATTCTTTCCTGTAATGTCATTAGCGGAAATTCCTAACAATTTTTCCGCGATGTTGTTCCATGAGGACACCTTCCACTGTCGATCTACGATAAAAAACCCATTGCCGATTATATCGGCAATAGTGGTATTCGGATAATGAACTACGCTATCTATTTCGGAAAGCCCATTTCCTTGTTGATTGAATTTGTATGGCATAATACCAAGTCTTCTTTCAAAGGTCTATCCATTTTCATCGGCAACTATTACATTTATCCACAGCGTATTAGCATAATTCACACTTAGCATGGATTCTGTCACTGTCCCAACCGCATGTGGCAAGGAAATTGCGTGACATACGAACATGTCCATTCCGCAGCCAATCTACTGGCTTTTCATACTGGCCATCCCGATAGCCTGTATAGCCTGGACGGTGACCCATGAAGAAATATTCTCAGAGCCCAGGAACTATTGCAAAAGTCAAAGTCTGACAGGAAAGACGCTGCTACACCGTAAGTTCTTCTATTTATTCACCTGTGAGTATTGTTTTAGTTTTTATGTGACAGCCCTTCTGCTCATCATCACCCGGTATCATCTGCTTTATCCCGATTGGCGGGGCTACCTGATTTCAGGATTTTCCCTCGTCTGGATAGCTAACATTTATATGAGCCTTTTTTTTCTAATCCGTACCGATCTCAAAAATGACGGACTAGACAGCAAACTAAAAGAGTCCGAGTTGAAAAATTGCGAAGAAATAAAGAGAAGTCTCCCAACAGACCTAATACCTACAATCATCAAATAATGACAACAAAAAAAAATCTGGCCATTTGGATGGATCGTTCCAATGCGCATTTAAACGCCAAAGCGGAGTTAATGACGATGCTTAAAGAAGACACCCAATTTGAAAAGATCAGGCTCGAAACAAAGGACTCGGATAAAATGTCGCAAAACAAACAACACGACTTCGTCCGCGACCATTTCTCTTCCCCTCCAATCATAGCGTTTTGAATACCATAGGATGATTGTCCCAAAGGGGAATACTACGCACTATATTCGACCCAATTTGATTGAAATGGTCGAGTTCCGTTTCAATAGGCGGCCAGCCGTTTGTTTCCGATAACGAAAACCCGCTTATGGATCATGTCCCGCACGATGTTCCTTGCATATCGTATAGCCATATCTTCCGTTGGATCAGTGCTGGAGGAGCTCGACTGGCCATGCCATATCATCTTATTATCTTTGACGCGGTATAGCTCGCTGCTCATGTACACGTCCTGTTCAACAATGGAACGGCTGGGATGCAAAGTAAACAGGCTATTCGGTTCATAGTCGTCGTCGACGTTTAGGATCCTAAAGGTGACCAGGCCGTCGAAACCTTTTTCCAGCATTAGTTGACGACGGCTCAACGAGTCCGCATCGGCAAATCCGGGCCCAAATATATCAAGGCTTGTAAAAGCGGCTTGTCCATGTCGAACCATCTCAGCCTTGATATGGTCCTCTCCTAATTTCCGTTTTGCAGTATCTCTGGCAAACGAGACGACCAGGATTCGGGAGAAGCTCATGGCTTGTTCATTTTTATCACTCCAGGCAGAAGTCAGTTGCACCGGCGAACAGGAATGTAGGAAGAGCATGCTAGCGAAAAGGAAGCAGGATGCAATACGTATCCAATTATAGGCCATTCTCATAAACATTTAAAGCTAATTTAGATTGTTTGCCCGAGTGAAAAGCTAAGCGTTTGTAAACAAGCATATGATTCTCTAAACCAACTCACCGCCTTCGCCAGCATGGCATTTATTTCTACGAAAAACTGCCGCCCGTGATCTCCACAAGCAGCAGGCTATTTTATTTTCAAAAGGTTGGACAGTCATATATCTAAAACGGATCAGTTAGCTCACTAACCCGGATCAATTTCTTATTGACGAATTCGTCAATACCCAACTCCGACAACTCACGGCCATAGCCCGAACGCTTCGTGCCGCCGAACGGCAGGTCCGCCTGTGTCCAGGTCGGGTGGTTGATAAAAACCATACCTGTATCGATCTGGTCCGCCACCCGCTTGCCCCGCTCAATATCCTTCGTAAATACCGAGCCTCCTAATCCGAAAGGGGAATCATTTGCCAGCACAATAGCCGCCTGTTCATCCTTCACGCGGTAAAAAGAAGCCACGGGTCCAAATAATTCTTCGTGATAAGCTGCTATCCCTGGCTTCAGGTCCGTTAGGATTGTCGGCTGCATAAAAGCCCCCGGCCTGTCAACGCGCTTACCGCCGAGCAACACTTTCGCGCCGCCCTTCACAGACCGCGATACCTGATCCTCCAATTGTACCGCCGCTTCCTCACTGCTCAAAGGTCCTAATTGTGTAGCCGGGTCCATCGGATCGCCTACCACCAATTTCGACAGTTTATCTTTGAACTTTTTAAGGAACTCATCGGCAATCGGTTCGACGGCGATAAACCGCTTGGCCGCTACACAACACTCCCCATTGTTGTTCATCCGGCCTACCACCGCCCATTCGACCGCCTGGTCGATATCCGCATCTTCCAGGATGATAAAGGCGTCGCTTCCGCCCAGTTCCAGTACGGATTTCTTCAGGTACTTTCCCGCTGCAGCCGCAATACTCGCCCCTGCTGCTTCACTGCCCGTCAGGGAAACGCCCTTGATCCGCTCATCCGACACCAGCGTCGACGCCCTTTTGCCCGACATCAACAGGTTGGTATACAGTCCTTTGGGTGCACCAGCCTCCCTGAACAAGTCCTCCAGGAGGATGCCACATTGCGGTACGATAGACGCATGTTTGACCAGCACGGTATTTCCGATCATAATATTGGGTGCGGCAAAACGGGCTACCTGGTAAAAAGGAAAGTTCCAGGGTTCTACCCCTAGTAGCACGCCAATAGGACTGTAACGGATAAAGGCCTTGCCATGATCCGGCTTCAGCGTCTTATCTGCCAGGAATTCCGCTCCATGCGTCGCATAATAGTCGATGATATCCGCGCTCAGGGTGATCTCCCCTTCTGCCTGTGCGATCAGTTTCCCCATTTCCAGCGTAATGATCTTCGCGAGCGCCGACTTCTTCTCCCGCATCAACGAAGCCACCTTATGCAATACCGTCGCCCGTTCCGCGTAGCTCGTCTTTTTCCAGTGATCGAACGCCTTGGCCGCCTGTGCAACCGCCGTGTCGACTGCCTTCTCTGTCATTTCCTCGAAAGACTTTTCCGTCTTGTTCGTGGATGGATTAATTGTTTGAATAGACATTATATTGATTTATTTTAACTCGTTCAATTAAAAAGCGATGGACGCTTCCAGCATCGTGCCATAGAACTTGCCACCATTAAGAAGGTTCGTACTGGCGTAATTTTTGTAATCCTGGTGAACATACTCTGCTTTTAGCATGATATTCCTGGTCAGGAACCAACCGGCAGAAGCAACGTCCCTGTCGATCGTGATATCCTGTGCAACTCCCTGCATGGCCGCCGTCACGGTATTGTAACGCACCCCGACCCAGAAATTCTCCGTATGAGCGGGGAACCGGTAGATCAGGTCTGCCGCATATTGCTTGGCATGCCGCTCGTTCGTCTCCGTGATCGTCCGGCCTTTTGCGTCTTCGTAAGTCCCAAAGAACTCCAGGCCCATGTACTTGAAAAAGGGATTGATCATATACGTCTGCACCTCTTCGCTGAAGCCGGGATTATACCGGCCTGAGAAAGGGCTATAGTCGTTCTCGTCCGAGAGCACCGTCCCGTTGGCAATAGCCTGGTTTTCCATCACGTAGAAGTAATGGGAGCCCGTGCGGTCGCCTCCGAAGAGGGTATTGCTGTTGGCGCTATGCACGCTGTAGACCGATCCGGTCAAACGAAAGCGGAAATCGGGCGTAAGCTGTTTATCAAAACCAAGTTTTCCCTGGAATGCGGCCGGATATTTGTTCAATTGATCAGTGGCCGAATCGACTTTTATCGACGCTGCGGCAGTAGGGTCCAATTCCCCATTGGTGATCCCTAGCATAGCGAACAAACCGGAGGGATGGTGATAATAAATCTCGCCGCCGAGCTCGGTGGCAAATTCGTCCATGATATAGTTTTCCACGAATGGGTTATAGATCGTATTGCCACCATCCGTTCGGCGATAATGCTGATCTCCATAATCCACATCGAATTGCCCGATCTTGATGGTAAAGCTTTTCATAATGGTGTCGACCAGCCGACTATGGAGAAAGAGCAGTTTATCGAACTGGATATAGCCGCCTTTGACCCAGGTATCTTCATGGTGCCGCGAGGCGAGATAGGTCGTGAGATTAACGCGGATACCGTCGGCCAGTTGGGCATCAATATTCAGATTGGCCATGGCCAGGTCGAATCCATTGGTCAACCGTATCAGGCTGTTGACATTCCCGTTGTATCCCGCCTCGGTCATCGGAAGCGCGGTATTTTTATCCCGGAGCATCTGGTAGCTCTGTTCGAAATTGCCTCCGACCTTCACCTTCAGATGGTGAAAGGCGGTAGTGTCGTCCTTGGTCGTTTCGAAAACATTGATCCCCCGTTGGTCATTTGGCCGATAATACTGCATCCCCTGGTGCTGGGCCGAGGCGAAAAATCCAATACCCATAAAAGACAAAATACAAAGGCCGCGAAGGGCTTTACTGTAAATGCTCATTTTGGCTTAATTGTAAAAACTGTTTTAAAAAATATCGTGATCTCCGGCCCCGCCCTCAGCGTCCCAAAAAGGGCCGAAGGCGGTTTAACCCCGAAGTCTGTCATGGTTATGGTTTGTTTGCCTTCGAACCGCATACTGTACGGCGCGAGAGAAAAATTGCTTACCCAAAGTGTCGCCGGCTTGGTCACTCCTGCCAGGGTCAGCGCGCCCGGCAATCCAATGGGCTTTTGCTTTCCATTGGCCGGCATTATCGTGAGCGGCGGCCCGAGCCGAAAAATGATCTCCGGATTCGCGTCCGCTTTGAGCGCCTTGTAGGTCTTGTTGTCCATCGTCTTCCCCATGTCGCTCTTTATCGACCGCACGATCATGGTTATCCTGATGGACTCTATATCCACACCTCCGTCGGAACGCGGGCTGGCGCTCAAGTCACCGGTCACCTCCTCAATGTTCTCCACCCAATTATGGATGCTCATAGTGCCATGAATGCTCACCGCGAAGGCTTTCGATAATTCATAGTCGCCGGCAAGATCCACGGCGCTGGCGCTGGGCTGGCAAAACGCCAGCAGCAAAAAAATAAAGTTTTTCATGTTGATCGCGCTATTTGCCCTCAGGCATTCATCCTCCCCAGAAGAAGACCGGCAACTATTCCCTGGATCAGCCCGTACAGCAGCCAACTGCCCACGAGTAATAGCGAGACATCGATTGCGCTATAGATCAGCCACATCATGGGGACGACCGCCACCAACCAATATAGCAAGCCGAATTCGATACCCTTCCCGAGGAAAGAACCCTTAAAAAGCCCTTTCGCCCGATGCCAAAACCAGGCAAGCGCCAACCCGGCGACAAAGGGGTGTGAAAAGTAAAGGACAGCCCGCTCAGATTGCGCGTCAAAGACCGGATCAAAATACTGGATGGCCAAAGAAGGGAACAGCCAGATGGTGGCATACAAACCTGCAACGCTAAGCAGCAGCAAAACCAATCCTGCCGCCAGCCCCGGAAAAATGATTTTCCTCATCACGGCTGGCTTATTTCATCACGTTCATGCTAAAGGCGATCGTCAGCTTATTGCCCGTTCTCAACGCGCCGAGCATATAAGTCGGCGGCTTGATCTGGTAATCGGACATTTTCAGTGTATTCGTACCCTTACAGGAAACCATTCCATCCGCCTTTACTTCGCATGCGGCCAACAGCACAACAGGCTTGGTTACGCCGGCAATGGTTAGATTGCCATCACTTTTCACCTGGAAGGCACCGTCTGCGCCGGGTGTTATCGTCGAAGCCGTTGCGGTAAAAGTGATATTGCCGCCATCCTTTGCTTTCATGGCGTCGTATGCCTTGGAATCCATCCCGGATTTACCGCTTGTCAGACTATGTACGGGAAATGAAAAGGTGAAACTGGCCAAAGAAGCGGGTTCTGCCTTACCTGCTGCGTATGTGAATCTGGCGGAGCAACTGACTTCCTTGTCTTCCATGGACCAGTTATGCAAATTGGAAGTACCCAATACCTTGATATCCGCGGTGGCCGCTCCTTTTGGCGAATGGTGAATTCTTCGTACAGGCCTCGTGGAAAAAGCGCACAATAATAAACCCGCCCCGACAAGCACAAAACAGGCAGACTTATAAACCAACACTAAAGATCGACTCTTTTTCATAAAACGCTCAATTTTGTCCGCTGAAGAAATTTTTCAGCTACCTACAAAGCTGACCCCTTTTCGCGGCCAAAGCATTATACGCTTCTGTCAATATGTTATACGATTCACACAAAAAGGCGAACTAAGCTTGAGTTGGGTCTTTCGGCGGATGGCGATGCCACCAGGATGCCAGCATGGAGCCGGTGATGTTCATCAAAGGTCCGAATATGGCCGGGGCAAGCCCTACCGTTGCAATTTTTCCCATACCTTTTGCTATACCAGTAGCCAATCCGCCGTTCTGCATGCCTACTTCTATCGCAATGGTGCGGCAGTCCCTTTCATTTAGCCTGAAAAGGCGGCCTGTCCAGTAGCCGAATGTATAGCCGAAAAGGTTATGTACCAACACCAGCAGCAGCAGCAAAGGGCCGATCCTCAGCAGGCTTTCCCTGCCGGCAGCTGTAATGATCACGATAATAAAGGCGATGCTCACCATGGAGACCATGGGCATGACGCGGTTAAGCCAAACGCCTTTGTTCCTTAGCAATCGATTGACCAGCAGGCCAGCCGCGATGGGAAAAATGACCATTTTCAGAATATCCCACATCATGCTGAGCACGTCTATTTTGACAAAGGCTCCGGCAAGCACTTTCATCAGCAACGGCGTGAGCAATGGCGCAAGCATGGTAGAAATGGCCGTAATGGTGATCGATAAGGCGACATTGGCCTTAGCGAGATAGGAGATCACATTCGAAGCCATCCCGTTGGGAGAACAACCAATAAGGATCATACCGGCTGCGATTTCCGCATTGAAGCCGCTAATGCTGGCCAGGGCGAATCCCACCGACGGCATAATGAGATAATGACTGCAGACACCGATAACGACGCCCTTTGGTGTCTTGACGACACCGACGAAATCGTCAAGGCTCATGGAAGTCCCCATACCAAACATGATCAGTTGGATCAGTGGCGTGATCAGCGTGGCGAATATGAAACCCCTGTATTGAATGAAGGCGGAGGGATAGTACAAAGCCGTGGTTACTGCCGCAACGATCACAATCGTATAGGAAGAACCTTTGAGTGCGGCTGAACCCCGGAACGCGACCGCCAGGGTAACGAAAAAAGCGATCGCGAAAGGGCCCGCTTCTTTCATATGTCCAGTCGCCAGCATGACCAGGGCTATGACGAAACTCAGGGCGCTCAGTCCGAGTGCGATGCGGTGTACCGTAGTTTTCATCTCTTTTGATATGTTTACCAGGTCCTTTTTTTCATGAATTCATCCAGTTGACTGCGCGTGAAACGTGGTTGGTCGGGGTGCTGGTCCAGCCACAACAGGAAATCGTCTTTTAACTTGTCGGTCCACTGGCTATCGATCTGGCCGGTCGTATAACGGTTGGCTTTCAGCATGGCATGCCCGAAGATGTCTTTGACTGCTATAAACTCCGCCGTCGTGACGACCAACTCCGCCATATGGGCTGGAATGAACAGGACGCCTTCCCTTTCGGAAAGCACGAGGTCTCCCGGCAAGACAATGGCATGGCCGATCCTGATGGGCGTATTCAATCCCATTAGCACCACTCCTTCGAGATAGGAAGGATCGAAGTCCCGTACGTAGGCATTGAACCCCTTGATCTCCTCCAAACCGGAAAGGTCGCGGGCCGAGCCATCAAAAATGACTCCGTTGCCCGATTTGTTGAAGATGGCATTTCCGAGATTATCTCCGATCAGCGTTCCCTGGGCAATCTTGCCAAAACCGTCGGCTACGTATACGTCTCCCGGCGACAATTGATCGATCGGCCAGGAATTGGTATTCCCGGTGCGTCCTTCTTGCTTGCCCCTGGCCATGATGTGTTGCTCGATATCCGGCCTACTCGGCATATACCGCGCCGTCAGCGCCCTGCCTACAACGGGCACATCGTCGTGCACCATCTTCCAATTGCCTTCGTATTGGTTCTTATACCCTTCGTTTTGGAGCACCTGCCAGGCTTCTTCGATGCCGATCTTTTTGGCACGTTGGATGAGTTCATCGGGAATCTTTGGGCGGCCATCGGCGAATCGTTCACCTTTCCACTCCGAGGTTAAGAATATGAGCTCCTCTTTCGGCATGGTTTGGGCAAACAGCAATTCCGGCATCGTCATAGATAAAAAAATGAGGACGATGCCCGTTAGTCGAGCTTTCATTGGCTGTATCTTTAAAATATTCAAGGACCTAAATATAAGCGATGCAATCCATTTTTAATTCGCCGGTTTCTGGTCCCACTCCGGAACGCTAAGCCCGTTGAGGTCCCACACTATTTTCCCGGCGCGAAGCGTCAGCTCCGCTTCCAGTTTCTGGGTACCCATCAGCTTGGTTCGTTTGGTATCGATAAAACCGAAATTGCCTTTTCTCAAGCTGAATACTGCCACGTCGGCATCCGAGCCAACGCTAAGATTACCCAGTTCGGGATGTTTGATCGCAAGCGCGGGGTTCCAGGTAGACCGCAGGATCACTTCCTGCAGGGACATGCCGATATTGAGGAATTTTGACATGAGGTTGGCCATATCCTTCATCCCGCTGTTCATGCTTAGCGTATGCATGTCGCTACTTATCGTATTTGGAAGCAGTCCTTGTTTGATCGCCGGGATCGCCTGTTTCCAGGCAAACGCGCCGCCGCCATGACCGATATCGAAGATCACTCCTTTTTTCTGGGCTTCGAAAACGAAGGGTTTTACTTTGCCGGTGGCATCATCCACAACAGTCTCCCTTTCTTTGGGGCCGTCGGCAAAGGCATGGGTAAAGATATCCCCGGGCCGAAAATGTTTCATGAACAATTCTTCGATGGAGTTGGGCGGATCGTGCTCGCCAAAGTCGACTATAACCGGCACGTTTGCCAGCCTTCCGGCTTCCTCCGCCTTATCCACGGATGTGAAGTCTCCCCAATAATGAGCGGACTTAATGCCGACGATGATCGTTGGAAACAATTTTTTGATCATGTAGGCCGTCATCACCGGATTCATGTCGTCCACATTCTGTTCTTCGTACCGGCCGACCATTCCAACGCCTATAATGTTGATGAAGGCGAGTATCCGGGTTTGCGACCGGTCAATGGTCTGTTCTTTGAACTGTCTGAAATTCCTCCATCCGGATGACCCGCAATCCACCATCGTGGTCACGCCCGCCCTGAACGAGAACGCATCGGGCGGCAAGGCGTCATGCGCATTCGCCAGGTACGAGTTGGGATCGGTGCCCCAAAAAACATGGACGTGCATGTCGATGATGCCCGGCGTGACGATCAGCCCGGTGACATCCACAACCTTTTTGGCATCGGCTGCCGGAATCGATGCCGCCACCTTCGCGATCTTCCCGTCGGTTATAGCCAGGTCCATTTTTCCATCAATGCTATTTTTTGGATCGATCATATACCCTCCTTTGAGCAGCAGGTCAAAGGGTTGGGCGAAGGCGTCCACAGCAGCGGTACAGCAAAACAAAAGCGTAAGCAATATAAACCGTGACATGATTGACTATTTAAAGTGAGACGATGATTCGGTTAGGTGGCCAGCGGCGGCCCGCCAGGTACATGAATAGGGGTTCGCTCCTCCTTGTATTTGTATCGGGCAGCCGTGAATGTCGCGGTCCCATATTCCACCATATAGATGCTTCCGCTCATGGTATCGCCATTGACTTCGCCGGTGAACGTGAACGAAAGGTTGTCGCCGGGGGGGCGGTCACGATCCCGTAGTTTGACCTGGGTGCCTTCTATGGTTCCCGTGATATTTTGGGTGGAGAAGAGCCCGGTATGCACCCCCTGGATCCAGTTGCCATCCTGCTCGAGGGTCCAGGTGTAATTACTCTGGCTGCTGTAGAAGGTGATCTGTACGTCCCAGCGCCCGGAGATATTCGCAGCCGGCGCCTTCATGGCGTCCGGTTTTGCGCTGCGTTGCGTCATCAGTACACCGTAGATGCGGTCGGCAACGATCTTATCCTCCCCCGGCTGCATTTGTCCGGCGGTGATACTTATAGTCGTAAGCCCCGGTTCACTGGGTGCATTGCGCCTGGCGCCAAAGGAAAGGGCGATGCGGGGTTTGTTGCGCCCCAGTTCCTCAGCCATCTCTTCACCGGTGATATGGAGTTTGGCGGGGTCCCAGGAGACGATCAGGACCGGACTGTGATTGTCCAGGCCCTCGGGTTCGCGGACGGTCGTTTTTACCGAGTCGACGGAAGCGAGTTTTTTGGCCACGGTATCCAGATAGGACAGCCATTTGGCCCACTGGGCCTTGTGGTCAAGGGTCACCCAGGCTTCGATCGCGGCCAGTGCGCCGATCATTTCTTCGCGGCCTACCTTATTGTCGCGGCCTGGGCCGTGGTGGGGAGCGCTGGCCTGCCAGGCCGATCGAAGTATATCTTTCTGGCCAAGCAGGATGCCCGAGCATTGGGGGCCGCAGAGGGCCTTGCCACCACTATAGGCGACGACGTTTGCCCCATTTTCCAGGTGTACGCAGGGCACGGTCAGGTCTTCCGCGGCAGCATCCACGAGCAGGGGGACCTTTTTGGCCCGGGTCAGCTTCGCGACGGCAGCTACCGAAAAAGGATCTTTTTCGCCGGACATCAGGTAGACCATGGCTGTCTTTGGGCCAAGCGCATGCTCCAGCTCCTCCAGGGTCTCGACATTGATTATTTTGACGCCGATGTTCCGGATCGCATGATCGTATACGTTACGCGATCCGCGGGGACACACCACTTCCGTTTTTTCGAATCCCGTAAGGTCGGGTATCCGGATCAGTTTTTCCGGATTGCCGCCGGTGACACAAGCCGCCGTCACATGTTTGAGGCCAGCCGCGCATCCCGCCGACACCATGCCCCACTCCGCCTTTGTAAGGTCGGCAAGCCGCTGGCCGATACCATAGGCTAATTCATCATACTGCACAAAGTTCTTGGATGCGGCTTCCATCGCCGCCCGCACGGCCGGCCGCTCCAGCGACCCGCCGATGATGGTAAAAGTCCCCATACAGTTGATGAGCGGTTCGACACCGATGGATTGAAAGATCTGTGCTCCGGGGACAAGCGGGCCAGCCACAGATGCAGGACCCTGGGCCGCGAAAACAGACGCTAAGGGAAAGACACTTGCCCCGCCGACCGGCAGCAGCGACAATCCTTTGAGTAGATCTCTGCGTTTCATGTTGTTTATTTATTTTGAATTTTCTTTTGCAGCAAGGCCGTTGAGGTCATACACCACTTTGCCATCGCGGATGGTTAGTTCCGTTTCCAGTTTGCGATCGCCGGCCATCTTCGTTCCCTCGGCGTCGATAAAACCGAACTTTCCGTGCAGCACACCGAAGACGGCAATATCCGCGTCCGCTCCCTCTGACAACTGCCCCAGGTCCTCCCGTTTAATGGACTGGGCCGCCGACCACGTCGCCCTCCGGATGACGTCGGGCAGGTCCATTCCCATGTTTAGGAATTTGGACATGACGTTGCTCATGTTTTTCATGCCGGAATTCATGCTGAATCGATGCAGATCGGTTCCAAAAGAGTTGGGCAGCAGCCCTTGTTTGACGGCAGGCCGGGCCACGCTAAACCAGAATCCCGCGCCCCCATGACCCACGTCGAAAAGAATGCCCCTTTTTTGCGCATCCACCACGCAGGGCAGCAGGATGCCGTTGCTGTCTGTGATAGGCGATCGCTCGGCAATCTTTTCATAGGCATGGGTCATGATATCCCCGGGACGCATCCGGGCCAGTTGATCCTGCAGCGAATATTTCGGCAAATGGCATTCCACGAACAGGACAGTCCCGGATGTCGTTGCGGCTTGCAACGCCCTGTCAAAAGGCGCCCAGTCGCTACCGCTGTAGTGACCGATCTTGACGCCAACGATGATGGCCGGATATTTTTTTATCATGAGCGAAGTGAGCTCCGCGTTCATGTCATTGACGTCCTGCTCTCCGGGGTCGCCGCTCATCCCATCACCCGCGATGTTCAAAAAGGCGAGCACCCTGGTCTTCGACTGGTCGATCACGTGTTCTTTGAAGAGCGGAAAGTTTCGCCAGCCGGAGGTGCCGGCGTCGACTACCGTCGTCACACCCGACCGGAAGGTAAAGTCGTCCGGGGAAAGGCTGGAAAACCCATCCGCGAAGGTGGAAGCCCTGCTTCCCACAAACACATGCGTATGTACGTCAATAAACCCCGGCGATACATACAATCCTGTCGCATCAACCAGTTTTTTCGACTCGCCGGCGGGGATATCCCTCGCCACCTTGGCGATCTTGCCGTCTTTAACGGCCACGTCCATGATTCCGTCTATCTTATTTTTTGCATCGATGAGGTGTCCGTTCTTTATGAGGAGGTCGTAGGCTTGTGCCCGGACCGTCATCGTTACCGGCAGACAAAACAGGAGGATCCAGTACCGGGCTTGTTTTGATAGATTCATTTTGTTTATTTTACCGCTGCACCAGACAGGCGACATGAGGTATCTTTTCATCCCCGAGATAGCTCGTCCTGCCCGTTTTTCG